>ERZ1026929.43-NODE-43-length-66489-cov-7.349219_pt1 | contig 66489 bp, 54 predicted proteins | sample MGYA00519463_ERZ1026929 | MGnify/ENA primary metagenome ERZ1026929 (study PRJEB26926, sample SAMN06164829) | human gut metagenome | biome: ENVO:00009003; feature: ENVO:2100002; material: ENVO:00002003 | host: Homo sapiens | place: USA | collected 2012 ... | reverse complement strand
GCTGCGTGCCGTTCAGAAGGCGACTGACCAGTTCGCGGGCCGGCGTCAGGTAGCGGCGCGTGAAGAGCGTGCGGTGTTTTTCGAGATCGGCGTCGGCCTTGCCGCGGAATTTGTCCAGCGCCAGCAGCGAATAGGCTATCGGCTCGGTGGACATGGCAAAGACACTGCTGCGGATGCGTTCCGCCGAATAGGGTCTGCCCATCGTGTAGAGCTCGCCGGTTACCTTTTCGTTGGCAAGTTCTTCGGCGAAGGACTCGATACGGGCAATCTCCGCCTCGGTATAAGGTACGGTCAGGAGCGAATCGAGCCGCAGTTCGCGGTGAATGCCGAGTTCGACGGTCAGCCGCTTGACTCGCAGGGCCGCAGCCTCCGTGTCGGGCCGGCCGTCGGCGTAGAGCAGGTCGTTGTAGGACTGGATCGCCTCGCTCAGCTCGCGGTAGATGCTGCGTACGCCGCTCTCCATGAACGGAGGAGTCAGATACGACTGCAGGGTGGCATATGCGCGGCGTTTGGCAATCACCCCTTCGCCGACGTTGCCGATAGAGTAGACATAGAGGTGCGGTGTGGATCCGACCAGAATGTCGGGCCAGTCGTTATCGGACAGCGCCACTTGTTTGCGTGGGGTGAACTCCAGGCTGCCGTGTGTGCCGAAGTGGATTATTGCGTCGGCCCGGAAACCGTAGCGGGCCCACAGGTATGAGGCGATATAGGCGTGTGGCGGGGCGGCATCGGTACCGTGGACGATGGCGAAATCGTCGTCGCCCGCCCCGGCCGCGAGTTGCGGCAACAGCACGACGTTGCCCAACTCTATGCGCGGCAGTGCCAGCCGTCCCGCCGCGTCGGAGAGATAGCTTCCCGGAAATTCGCCGTCGAGTGCAACCGCTTCGGCCATCCGCTCCGGCGGCACTGTCTCGGAGGTCCATGCGGCGTACTCCTCTGCCGAGATAAGGGCCGGATGTCCGTTTTTCAGAAATTCGGACTTGGCACCGTGGGCATAGGCGTTGAAGAGTGCCCCCTGTTGCTGGATGAGGGCGGTCAGTTCGGACGGTGATGCAGGGAGATTTTCCACGCGATAGCCCTCGCGCCGCAGCCGCAGGAGCAGATTGTAGAGCGACGGCGCGACCTCCATACCGGAGGCGGTCAGGGCATTCTGTCCCGGTCCCTTGTAATAATAGATGGCAATGCGTTTTTCGCTGTTGGGCTTACGCTGCAGGGCGATGTGCTTGTTCACCGTCTCGACGAACCGCTCCAGACGCTCGGGTATGGCATAAACACGCTGTAGCTCCTCCTTGTCAAGGTGGTGCCCGAACAGCGCATAGGGACGGATCGCACCGTCGATCTCGGGCATCACGACACTCTGCGACAGGAATCCGCCGCTCATTCCCATTTTGTCGGCTTCCCATTCATCGACCGGACGATTGACGTTGAGCGGAGCGAAAAGGGGGATGTTCTGCCGAGTCAGATACGCCACGACGGCGTCACCCAGGCGGCCGTGCGCCATGTTGATGACTGCACGGGGGCGGATCGAATCGGCCTGTCCGCTCTGGATCAGAGTCTGCATGTTGCGGACCGGATAGACCGTGTTGCCGGTCTGTTCCAGCCGGGCGACCAGTTCGGCCGGCTCGCCCATCTGCCCCGTGACGATCACCCGCGGGGCATCCGCTTTCAGCAATCCGTGCTTCGCAAGAAAGGCTTCGTAGTCCTTCACGCTGTCGAAATCCAACTCCTCCGCCTCGGGATCCGAGGGATCGGCATGGTAAAACTGTTTCAGATCTCGAACGACGGGAGGCTCGGGCTCCTCACTGTCGAGATGTTTGCCGTCGATCGTGCGGCGCAGGTAGACGAGCATGTTGCGGTAGTTGCGGCGCCCTCCGCCGGCAAGATACGCCTTGACGGCGGCTACCGTGGCCGAATCGGCCGAAAGGATCTCGTTGGCGGGATTGGTCGCCATGGTTGTAATGACGACAAGGCCCCGGTCGGCAGCCCGCTGGAGGGAGTTCCGTTCCTCGGCCGTGATGCGGAGCCCCATGCCGTTCACCAGCACTACGTCATAACGTCCGAGCCGATCGAAATGCTCCGTTTCCAGCGAAGCGAGCCGGATGCGGCTGTGGTCGTTTGCCCGGGCGATCTGTCCGAGGGTGGTGGCCTGATAGTTTACAAATGCGATGCGCGTGGCCGAGAACCAGATGTTCCATGCCGCAATGCCCGATGCGACGGCAAGCAGCGCAATGGCAGTCCAAAATTTCAGTTTTCGTTTCATTTTCAGGAGAGTCTCCTATTTTTTCGTAAAGAATCGTTCCAGATTCAGCGACAGACCTACCGAGCAGGTGGTGCCTGTTGTCGTTGGCGAATTGCTGTAATAATAGCCCGGTCGGTAGTTGAACAGGTTGTCTACGGCCAGCGTGAGTTCCAGTCCTTGCCGCAGATGCTGGACGAGGCTCAGCTTCCAGATCGTGTATCCCGGATAGGTCTGCCGCACGGTCTCTTCGTAAGAGGTCAGTTCGGTATATACGTCGCACGTTACCGCCGAAAGATAACGTCCCGTGAGGGCTATGCTCAATCCGTAGTTCTTCCACTCCCTGTCGTAGGCCAGCCGTGCCGTAGCCGTATGGGGGCGGGTCGAGGAGAGCAGGGGTTGTCCCCGTTCGATCATCTCGCGGGTATAGGCATACGACAGACGCCACGAAAAACCGTTGAGATATCTGCCCGTGGCATTGACCTCGGCTCCGGCCACCTGCAGGGGTGACATGTTCGTATAGACCTGTCCGGCAAGTTGTTGATTCCAGGCAGTGGTGATGCGGTTGTCCACCAGGTTGTAGAATCCCGTCGCGGTGAGACTGTGCCGGCCTTTCATATACTCGGCCGAGAGCGAGAAGTTGTGGCTCGTCTCGGCTTTCAGTTCCGGATTGCCGTAGATCATGAATATGTTGCCCATGTAGAAATCCATGTACATCTCCTTGAGTGTCGGGGCGCGGAACCCGCCGGCGTATGAGGCCCGGAGCGAGCACCCCTCGACCTTGTACATTACGCCGAGTTTCGGCGAGAGGTGCGAAAGGCCCGCCTCGGAGAAGTAGTCGAATCGCACACCGGCGATGAGGTTGAACCTCCGGTGCGGGTTCCAGTCGAACTGTGCGAAAGCGTCGGCCGTATGCTGCGTATGGTTGCCGTTGTCCGCAAACTGATAGGACATCAGGTAGTCGCGCATGTAGTCACCTCCGACCGTGAGGATATGTCTGTCCGCAAACGTATGGTTGTAGAGCGTACGCACGGTGTGCTGTACGTTGCTGTAATCGCGGACATCACGGGACGTGGGGGTCAGATAATCGCTCTTGTCGTACTGGTCGAAGACGTACGAGAGCTCCAGGTCGTCAGCCGCCGTGATGGCGTAATTGCCCTTCAGCCCGCCTGAAAAACTGCGGTAGCGGTCCTTGATGCTTTCCGAGGCGTCGCGCTCGCGAAAGAAATATCCGGCACGGGCCGTGAACTTCAGGTTGTCGGCCGCCGTGAAGACCAGCCGTTCCTTGATGTTGAGCGTCGAATTGCCGTAGATGGTGCTGTAATCGCCGACCTCCGCATTGTCGGTGCCTCTCGAGAGGTCGATGGCATCGATCGAGGTGTACTGCACGCTGGTCGTCGAGTTGAAGCGTCCCTGGTCGAAACTGGCCGATCCCCCGTAACGCTGTTCGTTGTGGGCTCCGTAGCGGCCGTTCAGATGGATCGACCACGGTTCCTGCGACTCCCGGCTGATGAGGTTCACCACGCCGCCGATGGCATTCGATCCGTAGAGCGACGAAACGGCCCCCTTGACGATCTCGATGCGCCCGACGTTGTCCATGTTCAGACGGCTGTAGTCCACGTTGTCGAGCGTTTCGCCCGCCAGGCGTTCGCCGTCTACAAGAAACAGTATCGAATTGCCTCCGAAGCCCGACATGTTGAGCGAGACCTGTTGGTTCATCGAGTAGGAGAACTCGATGCCGGGCAGTTCGCTCTGCAACAATTCGCCGATGTGGGTCGCATCCACCCTCCGGATGTCCGCTTCGGTGATGACGCGGGTGACGATCGGCACGTCTTTGAGCAGTTTGGGCGTACGCGTGGCCGTCACCACCACCTGGTCCATCATCGTGGAGCGTTCGTCCAACCGGAAATTCATCCTGGCGGGTTGCACGGCGACGATCTTTTCCTCGGCCGGTTCGTATCCGACGAACGAGGCGCAGAGCGTATAGGCGCCTTTGCCGGGGAGTTGAATTTCATAGCGGCCCTCCGCGTCGGCTACGGCGCCGAGTGCCGGCATCTCCTTTACGGTGACAGCGGCCCCGGCGAGCGGTTTGCCTGCGGCGTCCGCCACGATCCCGGTTATTCTGTATTGAGCCTGGGTCTGTAGTGCGAACAACAGACCGAAAAGAATGAATGCGGCCTGTTTCATCTTCATTCAACGGGATAGAGGTAGTCGATGGTCATGTAGCCCTTCACGGCGGCATCGTTCATGAAGTTTGTCAGCCGCAGCGCTGCGAAGGTGCCGTCGCTTAAGCGAACCAGATAGATTTTCCCCGAAAGGGTGTAGACGGGCGGCATGGTCGAGGTATTGACATCGAGCCAGCGCGAAAGGCACGGATTCCAGTAATCTTCGGCATAGAGGATGATTCCGTCCATCATCTGCGACATGTCGATCGTGATGCGGTCCGTGGTCCATTCATCCGCGTCCCACTGCTCTTCGGAAACCGACTCCGGGGACGGAAGAGCCGCAAAGTCATTGGCCGCACTCTCCCAAACCGCACCTCCGTTGGTCTTCGTGTCGTAGCGGTGTACGGCAAAGTCCCATGTTTCAGGAGCGGCGCCACCTACCGTGACGGTTGTCACCCGTTTGCCTTGCAAATCGATATAGTGCCACTCGGTGTAATCCGTGGCGTCGATGTAGATGCGTCCCGTGCGGGTCCCTTCATCCACGGCGATGAATCCGTATTCGTTTTCGGATGAAGGCTTGTCGTAGATGCCTTCGAAGATCCCGTTGCACGACGGGAACGACAGGAAAGCGGCCGCCCCCAGCATGATCCGTCCGATCTCTTTTCGATACATGGCTCTCGTTCGTTTATTCGTTTGCTGCAGGGGCCGATCCCGGCAGCAGCGTGACGGTCAGACCGCCCATGACGGCCGGTACGTTGAATACGATCGAAAAGTCGTCTTTGGCGGCATTGGTCCGGCCGTTCAGCGTGAAGTCGTAGCTGTTTGTCGATTCGCCCATCCCCATGGCCACGCTTCCGCTGCCCGTAAAGACGTAATAGCTGCCATCCATGTCCGCAGCGGCCGATTCGACGGAGAAGGTTCCCCATGAGGCGGACTCGAATACGACCTTGACGGTTCCGTCTCCGTTTGCCGTCAGCGTCATGCTCTCCCCGTCGGTATAGCGATCCTGGAAATAGAGGCAGTCGGCGTCGGTATAACCTGCGTAGGTTCCGGCCAACAGCAGGTCGGCCGGAGCGTTCCCCGTCGTAAATTCGATCTTCATGCCGCCCATCACGGCCGGGATTTCGAAAGTCATCCGGGCCTCGGACTGCGATTTGATCTCGGCCGTGAAGGAGCACTCGTATGACGATGTGTTCCCTCCCATCCCCATTCGGGCCTGTCCGCTGCCCGCAAGGGTGCAGAGGGAGCCGCTCATGTTTGCCTGTGCATCTGCTATTGTAAATTCGCCCCATGTTGCGGAGGTAAACGATACGGAGGCCGTGCCGTCCGGATTTTCCGCGATGGAGATGATCTCCCCGGCAGAAACCATGTTCTGGAAATAGGAACTGCTGGCCAGCGTGTATCCTTCGTAGCTGCCGGAAAAATCGAGGACCTTCGGGTCGTTCCCCTCCTTGTCGCACGACGCCATGAAGAGCGCGACGAAGATCATTGCAAGAGTAGATTTGATTTTCATATCCGTGGTTTTTTAATTTTTTCGGCGACAAAATTACCGGAGACCCAACTCTCTGGCAATACTCACTATTGGTGATTTTTCCGGGCGCTGTTGGTACAAATTGGGTATATGACACCCTGATTCGAACCGAAAAAGGGGGGGGGTGATTCAATACGGAGACTGCGGAACCGGCACTTTGTTCCTGCCGTACGGCCGTCGGCCCTGTCGGCATGGATTCCGGCCTTTATCCTGAACGTGCGTTTGCTTCGGGAGTTTCCGTGCGTTGCCGAGAAGAGGGGTGCAGATCGGCAGAGAGGTCATCCCGGGAAAACAGCCGTCTGAAAGATCCGGGTCGTACGGCAAATCAGTGGCAGATTGGGGTTCGGCGGCTGTCCCCGACAAATTCAAAAAAAATGCTTCTGGAGTTTAGGAGTCTTCATCGATGAAGGGTCTTATATATGAAATCAGAAAAAGTCGCATGATGAAAGAGGACCGAATCGAGAGCCTGCTCATTCGCTATTATACGGGAGAATTGAGTGCGGACGAGATGGCACATCTCGACTCCTGGATGCGTGCATCGGCCGAGAACCGCAAGATGGCGGAACAGATTTACTACCTCTGTTTCGCAACAGATGCTCTTGAGACAAAACAACGGGTCGATACCCGCTCCGCCTTTATCCGGGTTTGCCGCCGAATCCGTGCCGAGCGATGGCGGTCCGTCCTGCGGCGTTTCGAGCGTGCGGCGGCTGTCGTGTTGCTTCCTCTGGTTGTTTTTTCGGCCTGGGCTCTCATCCATGTAGGCCGCGAATTCAATTCAATGGTCGAAATCCACTCCACCACCGGGATGGTCAGTTGTGTCACGCTGCCCGACAATACCCGTGTCTGGCTCAACTCCGACTCCTATCTGCGCTATCCTGCCCGTTTCGGGAAGGAGCGTCGGGTAACACTCTTCGGTGAGGGTTATTTCGATGTGGCGAAGGATCCCGACCACAAGTTCGTCGTCGAGGCCCGTACGGTGGAGATCGAAGTATATGGCACGGAGTTCAACGTCGAGGCCTATGACAACGACTGCATCCGGACTACGCTCGTTTCGGGCCGTGTCGGCGTGAAGTACGACGATCGGTTCCATCACAGACAGTTGGTGCGCATGATGCCCGGACAGCAGGCCATATACGATACCCGGACCAGATTCATGTATCTCAATGGGGCCGACGTCACTTGCAACACTTCATGGAAAGAGGGTAAGATCGTATTGAACAATACCTCTTTCGAGGATGCCCTCCGACTTATCGGCAACAAATACAACGTCCAGTTCCGAATCAAGAACGACCGCCTTCGGAACAACAAGTTTACCGGTACGTTCTCCAACCAGAGCCTGGACGTCATCCTCAAATATTTCAATATATCATCGAACATCAATTTCAGGCGGATCGATGAAAAACAGACCGATGGTTCCGATCCGGCCGGGCGCGTGATTTTCGAAGTCCTGTGATGGCTTGATCCGAATGGGAACGACTCTCTTGTAACTGACCTGTCTTATAACTTAACTTTATGAAACCGACCTAAAACCATTCCGACTATGATCCTGAGAAACTGACCCCGACATTTACAAAAAACATACGGAAAGACATGGCCCGTCTTCCCGTATGACGAATCAAAAACCGTATGCAATCAGCAGGTTGCATACAGAAATCCAATTCAATTTTACAAATCTATGAAAAAAAATTTAACCGCCCAAAAAAATGGGGGGGGGAATGATACACGGTCCCATTCCGTCTCCGCACTTCGCGCAACGGTGAAGACTCGGGTTTGGGCCCTGTGTTTTGCCCTGACCGTTCTGGTGTCGCCGCTCTTTGCCCAGGACGTCCAGCCCATCACCCTTGAAGTGTCCGATGCGCCGGTCGCATCGGTTATCAAACAAATCGAGCAGCAAAGCGGGTACACCTTTTTTTACAACACCAAGGATATCGAATCCATGCGCCATGTGAATCTTTCGTTGCATGGCAGCGATCTCAAAACAGCCTTGACCCAGCTCTTCCGCGGAACGGGGATCACCTGGTCCATCGATGAACGGCACGTTATTCTGAAAGGGGCTGAAAAACACTCCCAGACGACACAGGCCGATCGGTTGTCGGGCAGAATCGTCGATAAAAACGGAATGCCGATCGTCGGGGCCACCATCCTTGTGGCAGGATCGACGAGTTTGGGTACGACGACCGACATCGACGGTATGTTCTATTTCCCCTGGAGCCAGCAGATTGCCGGCGCGACGCTCAATGTATCGTTCATCGGCTATGTCTCGCAGTTCGTACCCGTTGCAGGGCGTACGATGCTCGATATTACGCTTCTGGAGGACAACCAGCAGCTTGAGGCCGTCGTCGTGACCGCCCTCGGCATCAAGCGGGCCGAGCGAGCCGTGTCGTACAACGTACAGAATGTCATGACCGACGAGGTCTTCAAGGCCAAGGACATCAGCCTTGCCAACAACCTCTCGGGCCGCATCGCCGGCGTGCAGATCAACAGCAGTTCGGCCGGTATCGGCGGCGAAACCAAGATCGTCATGCGCGGTACGAAGTCCATCTACAACGACAACAACGCCCTTTATGTGCTTGACGGTATTCCGCTCCCGTCGCTTTCGATGACAACCCCTTCGGCTTCGTATACCATCATGCGGACGTCGAACCCTTCGGGTGACGGCATCTCGATGCTCAACTCCGACGATATAGGCAACATGTCCGTGCTGACGGGTCCCTCGTCGGCCGCCCTCTATGGCTCGAAGGCTGCCAACGGCGTGGTGATGCTCTCTACCCGCACCGGCGAGGAGGGCCTTTCGGTATCGTACAGCAACAACACGACCTTCATGTCGCCCTTTGTGATGCCCGATTTCCAGCGTTCATACGGTGCTCTGGACGGCAGTTTCAGTTCGTGGAGCACGACCCGCATGTCCAAGTCCGCCACCTGGTCGCCCGAGGACTTCTTCCAGACGGGTTACAACACCACCAATTCCGTGAGTCTTTCGTTCGGCAAGGACAAGAGCTCGACCTACCTCTCGGCCGGCGTGGTCAAGGCCGAGGGCATCATCCCCAACAACGAATTCAATCGCTACAACTTCACGGCCAGCCATACGAACTCCTTCCTCAAGGACCGCATGCACCTGAGCGTGCTGGGCATGTACATCAATCTCAACGAGCAGAACATGCTTGCTTCGGGTCAGTACTACAACCCGCTGGTGCCGATCTATCTGCTCTCGCCGAGCGAGGATCTGAACAAATATGCCGTCTATGAGCGTTACGACGCTTCGCGCAACTTCAAGACCCAGTATTGGGACTGGGGCGACATGGGCATGTCGATGCAGAACCCCTACTGGATCATCAATCGCAACATGTTCAACACCGAGAAGAACCGCTTCCTCTTCGGGGCTTCGCTCAAGTACGACATCACCGACTGGCTCGATGTGACGGGGCGCGCCCGCATCGACTATACCGACATGCTGGCCGAGCAGAAAAACTACGCTTCGACCAACAAACTCTTTGCCGGCGACTACGGCCGTTATTACTACAACGAGTACCGCACGATGCAGCGCTACGGCGACGTGATGCTCAACATCAACAAGTCGTTCTTCGACCAGCAGCTCTCGCTGACGGCCGCCGTCGGTGCTTCGATCGAGGATCTGAAATACCGTGCCACACTTCTCGGTGGCGACCTGACGTCGGTGGCCAATCTCTTTACGTTGAGCAACATGACCGCCAACAAGGCCAGTTCGAAGACTACCTACAACGATCAGACGCAGTCGGTGTTCGCCACCGTCCAGCTGGGATTCCGCAACATGGTCTTCCTCGATCTGACGGGCCGCAACGACTGGTCCACGGCGCTGGTCAATACCAGGAGCCTTTCGATGTTCTATCCTTCGGTGGGCCTTTCGGCCGTGCTGACCGACATTTTCGGCGTGAAGTCGAAGGTGCTCTCCTATGCCAAGATCCGTGCGTCGTATGCCGAGGTCGGTAACGCCCCGATGCGCTACATCACCGTGCCGACATATCCCGTTTCGTCGAGCGGTCCGCAGACGACCACCTTCCTGACGGTCGAGAACTACGAGCCCGAACGTACGAAGTCGTGGGAGGTCGGAGCCGACGTCCGCCTGTGGGGCAACAAGATCGTTGTGGGAGCCACGTACTATAATTCACGCACGCTGAATCAGATCTTCAACCCCTCCATCTCTTCGACTTCGACCAAGTCGAGCATGTACGTGAACGGCGGCCGTGTCGATAACAAGGGCGTCGAGCTTTCGCTGGAGGTGAACCAGAAACTCGGTCCCGTCGATTGGCAGTCAAATGTCATCTATTCGCGCAACCGCAACAAGATTGTCCGCATGCTCCACGATTACGAAATCAACGGCGAGCGGATCACTCAGGACTCGATGGTCATGGGCGGTACGTCGGGTGTGAAGATGGTGGTCCGCGAGGGCGGCCGTATGGGTGACATCTATGTCAATACGCTCAAGACCGACGACCACGGCTATATTTGGGTGTCGCCAGCCGGAGATGTCGCAACCGATCCCAACAACTTCATCTATGCCGGTAACACGAATCCCTCCTATACGCTCTCGTGGCGCAACAGTTTCAATTGGAAGGGCTTCTCGCTGGGCTTCATGTTCAATGCCCGTGTGGGCGGTATCGGCGTCTCGCTGACGCAGGCCGCCATGGACTACTACGGCGTGTCGGCCGTCACGGCCGAGGCCCGCGACAACGGCGGCGTGCTGGTCAATGGCCAGCGTGTCGGCAAGATCCAGTCCTACTACGAGAAGACGGCCAATATGGGTGACGGGGCTATCGGTGCGTGCTATGTCTACTCGATGACCAACGTCCGTCTGGGCGAGCTGACCTTCGGATACGATATCCCCGTGCAGAAGTGGTGCAAGTGGATCAAAGGGCTCAACGTCTCGTTCATCGGGCGCAACCTCCTGATGCTCTATTGCAAGGCTCCGTTCGATCCTGAACTGGTCTCGGGCTCCGGAACCTACTCTTCGGGTATCGACTATTTCCAGCAGCCGAGTCTGCGCAATCTGGGCTTCTCGGTTAAAGTAACCTTCTAAAACTATCAGTCATGAAATTCAAGAACAGCATAAAACTCCCGCTTGCGGCAGCTCTTCTTTCGCTGGGGGCCTGTACGAGCGACTTTTACGAGAAGAACACCAACCCCGACGAGGCGACCGACGAGATGCTCGGCTGGGACAACCTCCGCACGGGTTCGGCCTTCATGCAGCTGGCCCAGAACGTGATCCCGACGTTCCAGATTGTCGGCAGTGAGGAGTATGGCAGCTCCAACTATCAGGTGATCCAGGATCTGGCAGGCAACATCTTCGCCGGTTATACGGGAGCTACCAAATCCAGTTTCAAGGCCAACAACCTCTATGATATTTTGGTGGAAGATTGGCACGATCACATGCATGACGACGCTTTCCAGCGTGCCATGGGCCCCTGGGCCCAGTTGGATGCCCTGCGCGAAGAGTCGCCCGAAGCCGTGGCGCTCGCCGACGTGCTGAAGGTTGCCGTCATGCACCGGGTGACCGACACTTACGGGCCGATCGCCTACCTTTCGATCGGCAACAGCGGCATTCAGCAGGAGTATGACTCCCAGCAGGTGGTCTACAACCGTTTCTTTGAGGAACTCGACGCTGCCATCACCCTGCTGACGGACTTCTACGAGAAAAATCCCTCGGCAACGCTGCTGGCCGACTACGATCCCATCTACAGCGGCAATGTGCGCGCCTGGATCAAGTTTGCCAACACGCTGCGTCTGCGTCTGGCCATGCGCGTCTATTATGTCGATCCCGATCTCTCGAAAACGCAGGCGGAGGCAGCGATCAACAATTCGGTGGGCCTGATGACCGATGCCTCGGACATCGCCCAGTTTGCCAAGCCTGCGACAGCCACCCAGTGGGAGTATCCGCTCTACATGATCCAGTACTCGTTCAACGGCGGTGACAGCCGTATCGGAGCCACCATCGAGTCCTACATGAACGGTTACGAGGATCCGCGCCGTACCGCCTACTTCACCCAGAACAGCAAGGGCGAGTACCGCGGCGTGCGCAACGGCATCAATATTACGGCCGACTATGTGCTGTCGGATCTGCTTTCGAGCGTCAATTGCACGAACAACGATCCGGTTGTCTGGATGAAGCCTGCCGAGGCCTGGTTCCTGCGTGCCGAGTACGAGTTGCACTTCGGTTCGAAGACGGCGGCCGGCGAGTATTACAACAAGGGTATCGAGTGTTCGTTCTCGACCGAGGGGGTCAGCGGTGCCGAGACCTATTTGGCCGACAGCGAAAAGACGCCGGCCGATTATGTAGACATGGTCGTTTCGTCGAATTCGGCCTCGGCGCTGGGCAAGATCACCATCGCATGGGATGATGCGGCCGACGAGGAGACGATGCTCGAGCGTATCATTACCCAGAAGTATCTGGCCATCTTCCCCGACGGTCAGGAGGCCTGGTCGGAGTTCCGCCGTACGGGCTATCCGAAGATCTTCCCCAACGTGATCAACAATCAGTCGGGGTTGATCAGCACATCGAAGCAGATCCGCCGTCTGAACTTCCCCTCGACGGAGTATGCCACCAACGCCTCGGCCGTGCAGAATGCCATTGTGACGCTTAACGGCGAGTCTTCGAACCCGACAGGCGACAATGGCGGCACGATGCTCTGGTGGGACAAGAAGAATTAAGCGTAAAACCTGAAACTCAAGCGTGAATATGAAAAGAATAGGAATAAGCCTTGCTTTGGCTCTCGTCTGCGGTGGTTTCACGGCGTGCGATACCGATTACGAACCGCTGAACCTGCAGCCTGCCAAGCAGTACAGCGAAAAATATTACCAGAACCTGCGCAACTACAAGTCGAACATGTTCGACCGATCGATCTGTTTCGTCTGGTTCGCCGACTACAACGGCGACCCCTCGACGCCGGCCTACCGCTTCTCGGCGCTGCCCGACAGCGTGGATATCTGCTCGTTGTGGGGCGGTTATCCCGATCCGGTTCAGAATAGTCTGGCCTATAAGGAGATGTGGGAGATGCGCAACAAGAAGGGGACGTTGCTTGTCGCTCCGACGATCATTCGCATCATGGAGAACGAGAACTACGCCAACTTCGGCCTCACCTATGAGGACATGGTCAATCAGACCACGACCGACGACCCGACGGGAACCTATCCCGACTGGTGTGTGCGCTACGGAGACTATCTCCTGCAGCAGATGTGGGACAACGGTATCGACGGCCTGGACCTCGACTATGAGCCCGAATCGAGCGACGAGATCAATTATGGTATCTACGGCGACCGCATGACGCTGTTCGTGCAGTACCTGGGCCAATTCATCGGTCCGAAGGGCGCCGATCCTTCGAAACTGCTGATTGTCGATGGCCATACGCCTCCCGCCGAGACCGAGCCCTACCTGAACTATTTCGTGAAGCAGAACTACGGAGCGCACAGCTGCTCGGCCGTATCGGGATTCCCGTGGGAGAAATGCGTCTACACGGAGAACATCGGTGACTATTGGACCACGGGCGGCGGTCTGGAGGATCAGGCGGCTTTCCAGCCCGACGAGGGGTACAAGGGAGGTTTTGGTGCCTTCATGGTGCAGCGCGACTACCACACCACCGATTCGGGAGCCGACAAGGATATGCCTTACGGGCATCTGCGTCGCGGTATCCAACTGCAAAACCCTGCGGTAATCAAATAACCTAAACGATTCGTCATTATGAAAAATATTCTGAAATATACCGCAGCGGCCGTGGCGATGATCTCTTCGCTGGCCTCCTGCGAAGAGTTCGAGGACTACACCGTCACGGTAGACGGTGCCCCGACGCTCGCCTATGTCAATGTCGGGGAAGACAATTTCTTCTCGACACTGGTATCGCATCGGCCCACCGGTTCGACGGGCAGTTTCTCGACCGAATTCGCCGTGCGCTGCAATACTCCCGTACATGCTGCCGCCACGGTGTCGGTTGCATATGATGCTGCGCTTGTCGATAGTTACAATGCCGGGCATGAAACCGAATATGCCGTACTGCCCGAGGGGTATCTTCTGATCGAGAATGCGACGCTGACGCTTCCCGAGAACAGCATGCAGACCGAAGAGTCGGTAAAAGTCTCGTTGGACGAGACGGCCGACCTGGCGGCGCTGACCGAGCGTTACTACCTGGCGGGTCTGAGCCTCACGGCTCAGGGTATGGGCGCCAGCGAGACGATGGGAACTGTCTACCTGCTCGTCGAGACCGAAACCAACCTGATTCGCCCGATCACCTCGGCGGACGAAATGTCGGGATTCCCGGCCAACGACCGGGGCGAATGGACGGCCGACTGCGGAAACTTTGCCAACCTGTTTGACGGCGACACCTCGACATCGGCCAGTTTCTCGCAGAGCGACAACACCGTGATCATCGACATGAAGAGCACGCACATGGTCACCGGCCTCTCCTTCAATGGAGCCTCGGTTTCGAAACTGTCGATCGAGTACGGCCTCGACGGCAAGACCTGGCTGCAGGGCGGCACCCCGGCCGAGGGTGAAACCGTCACATCAGGCAGCGATTACTATGTGGCTGTCTACGACTATGTCGAGGCCCGCTATCTGCGGCTGTCTTTCGATTTCGCCTCTTCGTGGAATACCGCGTTGAACGAGATCAATGTTTACATGATCGAGAGTACCGAGCCGACGCTCTACCTGATGACAGGTGAGAACAACCTCCTTTCGGGCAAGATCACCCACAAGAAGGGAGCCGGTTCGTCGTGTGATCTGGAGGCAGCGTTCAAGGTCTATACGACGATCTCCTCGCAGAGCGGGTACAGTGTGAGCGTGGCTGCCGACAACTCGCTGATTGCGGAGTACAACGAACGGAACGGCACTTCGTATGAGGAACTTCCCTCCTCGAATCTCCTGCTGGAGAACGGCACGCTGACGATCGCCGGCGATGAAAATGCCTCGGAAGACGAGGTGAAGGTTTCGTTGCAGGGCGACCTTTCGGGCCTGACGGCCGAAGGCGGCTATCTCGTGCCGCTGAGACTCTCGACCTCCTCCGGAGCCGTCGTGAGCGAGAGCCGCGGTGTGGTTTACGTCCGCATCGAGGTGGAGAACAACATCATCCGCGACATCGACTCGGCCGACGACATGGTCGGCTTCCCGGCCGGTGGCAGTTCGTCCTGGACGGCAGACTGCGGCGATGCGGCCAACCTCTTCGACGGCAATAATGCGACGGCCGTCAGCGGGCTCGCCTCCTCGGGCAACGTGATTACGGTTGATATGAAGCAAACGCTTATGGTAACCGGCCTGCATCTCTACACCTATAGCATCGACAATGTCTCGATTGCCTACAGCCTCGACGGCGAGGTGTGGAATTCGGCCGGAACGGTCGATGCGGATGAGAGCGTCTTCAGCGGCGGTTCGTGGAGCGCCGGCGACTACTACGTGGCTTTGGCCGACTATGTTGAGGCCCGTTACGTGCGGTTGTCGTTCGACTTCACGGGCTGGTATCGCAACCTCTACGAGATGGAGGTCTACCAGATCGAGAGCACCGATCCGACGATCTATGCCCAGTGTGGTGCGGATAATGTCCTGACGGGTACGCTGATTCACCATACGGTGGCCGGCTCCATCTCGGGCGTGAATGCCGCCTTCAACGTACAGACGACCATCTCCTCCTCTTTGGGATACTCCGTCGGTGTGGCTGTCGATAACTCGCTTGTCAGCTCCTATAATGCGGCTCACGGCACCTCGTATGCCGCCATGGATACCCAGTACATCAACCTGGCGAATGTACCCTGTACGATTGCCGCCGGCGCCAACAAGTCGGCCGAGCAGGTGGTTGTAACGCTTCAGGGCGATCTTTCGTCGCTGACTGATGCCAACGGTTACCTCATACCGCTGAGACTCCAGGCTCCGTCGGGTGCCATTGTGAGCGAGAGCCGCGGTGTGGTTTATGTGGCCGTTTCGGTCGAGACCAGCAGCGATCTCTTCCGTACGAACTTCTCCGAGACCGATATCGAGGGAGAACCCGTCGCCGACCGTTCCGGTTGGAAGATCATTGCCTGCGATGAGTCGGGTATATTCTCCGGGACCTACGATTTGCTCTTCGACGGAGACAAGGAGACCTATATCCGTACATGGGGCGGTCCGGTCAGCTTCACGGTCGATATGGGTCGGGTGTATGACATGACGGGCATGGTCATCACCTCGTCCACCTGGTCGGGGACCTACGCACCGAGCGAGGTGCTGATCGAGTACAGCCTCGACGGTGAGGAGTATCAGACCCTCGGCACGCCGACTCAGAGTGCGGGAAGCATCTCCGTGTCCCTGCCCGATGCCTATATCGCCCTCTACGGCTCGCAGGAGGTGCGCTACCTGCGCATCAATGCCTCCTACGGCGGCAACATGGGTACCGGCGAGTTCAATATCTATGCGAAATAATTCAAAACGATGACACACACCATGAAAACCAATAAACTGATGGCAATTCTTCTGGCAACCGCAGCTTTGGCTGCGGGCTGCCAGAAGTCGCAGGAGTACACCGATGTCGTCTTCTTCACCGGCACGGAGAGCTCTCCGCTGACCAACGTCTACATCGACGGTCCCTCGACCGTTTCGGTCAGCATCACCTCATCGACCAAAGTCTCCGAGGATGTCGGGATCTACCTCGAGGTCAATGATTCCGAACTCGAGGCCTACAATGCCGACCACGGCACGTCCTACCGGCTGCTCCCCGAGGGCACCTATGCGCTTTCGACCACCGAGCCCGTGATTGCCGCCGGATCGGCCGTATCGGACCCCGTGGCCATCGAGGTCCTGAATATGGACGATCTTGAGTTCGGCGTACTTTACTGCCTTCCGCTCCATATCACCGGTACGTCTACCGGCATGCGCGTGTTGAACGCTTCGCAGACGACCTTCATCATTTTCAACCAGCTTATCAAGACTCGCGGAGTCGATTTCGGCGGCAGTTGGAACATCGACATGGAGCAGACCATGAGGGGTAAGTCCGAACTCGACAATCTGTCGGCCTGCACGATGGAGATCCGCATGTATGCCAAGGGTTGGAGCAGCCTGAGCCACGGTATTTCGTCACTGATCGGTGTCGAGGAGAACTTCATGCTCCGAATCGGCGACGTCAGCATCGGCGGCGTCGATGAGCCGCGCAGCATCCTCAACGTGGCCGGCCGCGGATCGACGCTTTCGGCCCTGGACAACCCCCTGAGCCTCAATCGTTGGTATCATGTCGCTACGGTGGACAACGGCTCGACGCTAAAGCTCTACATCGACGGTGTGGAGGTTGCCTCGGTCTCGTCGTCCGAGCGTGATCCCGTAAATCTGGGATACTACTACAACAGCGCCTTCTGTATCGGGCGCTCGGCCAACGATTACCGCCGTTTCAACGGTATGGTCAGCGAGGCCCGCGTCTGGAGCCGTGCGCTGACGCCGACCGAGTTGCTCAACAACCAGTGCTATATCGATCCGTCTACGGCCGAGGGCCTGATTGGCTACTGGCGCCTGGATGAGGCCGATGGCAAGATTTTCAAGGACCTGTCGGGCAACGGTTACGATGGAGAGGCTACGACCAGCAGCATCGTCTGGACCGACGAAATCCACTGTCCCGTCGTAGATTGAACGGCAGGATGATGTCCGGATCGGGCGGTTGCTGCGAGCAGCGGCCGCCCGTATCCTTTAAAAGAGGCAAGACTTCATTTCGTTCAATCGGGAATAAACAGAATGCATTCATGAATCCGATTCGCTGTCTTCCGTTGCTGGGGTTGGTGCTGGGGCTCTCTCCGGTTGCGACGGCGCAGCAGCATCCGCGGCTGCTGCAGTTCGATGCGCCCGAGCGCAATCTCGACACCGTCCGGGAGATCGACGGCCCGGTGCGTCTGCGCTATGAATTCACGAACGTGGCGGACAAACCCGTCGTATTGCTCGACGTGCACACGCAGTGCGGATGTCTGGAGCCGACGTTCGACCGGAAGGCCGTGGAGCCGGGCGGACGGGGTGTCGTCGAGGCGGTGTTCGATCCCAGGAATCGCCTGGGCGACTTTTTGTTCGGGCTGACGGTGATTTCGACCAACGGCGATTACAAGAAATTCAACACGCTGATCGCCCGGGGATATGTCGTCAATCGTGTTCCCGAATGGCAGATCTTTCATCCCTATGTGCTTTCGGATCTCTTCAGGGCCGATGTCGAAGCCGTGGGGATGCGACGGTTCCGCATCTGGGAGCAGATGCGAACCCGCACCCGCGAGATCCGCCTCTACAACACTTCGGACCGGACGCTTCACCCCCGTTACGAATCGGGGTGCGGCTATCTGAAGATGAGCGGCCCCGAAGAGATTGCTCCTCATTCCGAGGCTGTCGTGGTCTATGAACTCACCCCTTGCTACATGGATCCGGGTCCCTTTGTGATCCGTTCGTCGGTGCATGCTGATGGTACGGAGACGGTCATCGAGGTCCGGGGGTTGATCGATTGAAAATGATTCGAGTATGAAAATCAAACTCTATTATCTGCTGTTGGCTGCCTGTTTCGGCGCCTGCGGCGTTCCGGGGTCCGATGCTGCGGCGGATTACGCCCGGTGGGTCGATCCGCGGATCGGGACGGGCGCCCACGGACATGTCTTCATGGGGGCAAACGTTCCGTTCGGCATGGTACAGTTGGGCCCGACGGGCATTCCCGAGAGTTGGGACTGGTGCTCGGGCTACAACCATGCCGACACGACGGTGATCGGATTCGGACACACACACCTGAGCGGTACGGGTATCGGCGATCTGAACGACGTGTCGCTGATGCCGGTCGTGGGTGAAGTTGCCTTCGGCCGGGGACGGGCCGACGATCAGGCCTCGGGACAGTGGTCGTTTTTTCGCCGCGGGAACGAGTGCTGCGAACCGGGTTATTACCGCACCCGTCTGGACCGTTACGGCGTGGATGTCGAACTGACGGCCACGTGCCGTGTGGGATTGAGTCGCTATCGTTTCCCCGAAACGGATGATGCCGCCGTGATCCTCGACCTCGATAACGGACAGGGTTGGGACGAGGCCGTCGATTGCGGCGTGCGTCTTCTGGACAGCGTGACGGTCGAAGGGTGGCGCCGCTCCACGGGGTGGGCCAAGGATCAGCAGGTCTATTTCCACATGCGTTTTTCGCGGCCGTTCCGCGGGGTCTCCTTTGCCGGCGACAACCTTTCGGAGGGATCGGGCGAGGCCCGGGGACGTATGCTCTATGCCCGTTTCGGATATGATGCGACGGACGGTGAACCGTTGCTGGTGAAGGTCGCGCTGTCGGGAGTTTCGATGGCGCAGGCCCGGCTGAACATGGAGGCCGAATGTCCCGGTTGGGACTTCGGGGCAGTCCGTCGTGCGGCCCGTGCGTCCTGGAACCGCGAACTGTCGAAGATTGCCATCGAGACCCGCGACGAATCCGTGCGCCGCATCTTCTACACGGCGCTCTACCATACGATGGTCGCGCCGTCGGTATTCTCGGACGTGGACGGCAGTTACCGTGGTGCCGACGGCCAGGTCCATACCGATCCGGGCCATACTACCTATACGACCTTCTCGCTTTGGGATACCTACCGGGCGGCCCATCCGCTGCTGACACTTACGCAGCCCGAACGGGTTCCGGACCTGATCCGTACGATGCTTGACATTGACCGCGAGCAGGGCAAACTGCCCGTCTGGCACCTTTGGGGCAACGAGACCGACTGCATGGTGGGCAATCCGGCGGTTCCGGTTGTTGCTGATGCCCTGTTGAAGGGCTTCGGAGGTTTCGACCGGGAAGAGGCCTACGAGGCGATGAAGCGTGCAATGGAACGCGACGACCGCGGTCAGGATCTCTACAAGAAATACGGTTATATCCCTTACGAGTTCAACGAATCGGTAGGCTACTGCCTCGAATACGCCATTGCAGACTGGTCGCTGGGGCGGGTTGCGCAGGCTGAGGGACGAGTGGAGGATGCCGAGCGCTATCTGTCGCGGAGCCGGGCCTACCGCCACTATTTCGACCCTTCGACGGGCTTCATCCGGGCCCGTTCGGCCAGGGGCGAGTGGCGTGTGCCGTTTGATCCGTTCCACTCGAAACACCTTGAGCAGGATTACACCGAGGGCAATGCCTGGCAATATACGTGGCTTGTGCCGCACGACATTGAGGGACTTGTCGAATGCTTCGGAAGCCGCGAACGTTTTCACGAAAAACTCGATTCGTTGTTTGTGGTCGAGGGAGACATGGGGGCCGAGGCGTCGCCCGATATCTCGGGACTGATCGGGCAGTATGCCCACGGCAACGAGCCGAGCCACCACGTAGCCTACCTCTACACGCTGACGGGCCAGCCCTCGAAGACGGCCGACCGGGTGCGTCAGATTCTCACGACGCTCTATCACGACCGTCCGGACGGGATTTGCGGCAACGAGGACGTCGGCCAGATGTCGGCATGGTATGTTCTGTCGGCACTGGGCATGTATCAGGTCGAGCCGGCCGGCGGCCGTTACGTCTTCGGCTCGCCGCTCGTCGAGGGGGCCGTGCTGCGCGTGCCGGGGGGAGAGTTCGTGATCGAGGCGCGGAACAACTCGGCGGAGAACCGCTACATCCGGCGCGTCACGCTCAATGGAGCCGATTGCCGGAAACCTTATATCGAATACGACGACATCATGTCCGGCGGGCACCTTGTCTTCGAGATGGGGCCCGAACCGGCGGACTGGATACGGGAATGATATGAAACGGACTCTAACGAATCTGATTTTTGCGGCGGCGCTGTCGTTCGCCGCGTGCGGGGGCGACTGGCACGACGCTTCGCTTCCACCCCGGCGACGGGCAGAACTGCTGACGGCGGAAATGACGCTCGACGAGAAGATCGGGCAGTTGCAGTCGCCCTACGGTTGGGAGATGTACGAACGCCGGGGCGACTCGGTGGTGCTGACCGAACGGTTCCGGCAGGCTGTCGATGAGGGGCATATCGGCATGATGTGGGGGGCGTTCCGAGCCGATCCGTGGACGCAGAAGGACCTCGAGACTGGGCTGACACCGCGCCTGGCGGCCCGGTTGGCCAACCGGATGCAACGCTACGCCATCGAACACTCTCGGCTGGGTATTCCGCTCTTCCTGGCCGAGGAGGCTCCCCACGGACACATGGCCATCGGGGCGACGGTCTTCCCGACGGCTACGGGTCAGGCCTCGACGTGGAATCCGGAGCTGATCGAGCGCATGGGCGCGGTGATTGCCTCGGAGATCCGTCTGCAGGGCGGTCATATCGCCTACGGGCCGGTGCTGGACATCGTGCGTGATCCGCGCTGGTCGCGGGTCGAGGAGTCCTACGGCGAGGATCCCTTCCTGACGGCCCGCATGGGTGCGGCGTTCGTGCGGGGACTGGGGTCGGCGGACCTCACGGATCCGCGGCACGCCCTCTCGACGCTCAAGCACTTCATCGCCTACGGCGCCTCGGAGGCGGGGCAGAACGGCGGGGCCAACCTGTTGGGCGAACGGGAACTGCGCGAAACTTACCTGCCGCCGTTCCGGGCGGCGGTTGAGGCCGGCGCCCGTTCGGTAATGACGGCCTACAATTCGGTGGACGGCATTCCGTGCACCTGCAACCGCCATGCGCTGACCGACATTCTGCGCGGCGAGTGGGGATTCGACGGCTTTGTGATCTCGGATCTGGTAAGCATCGAGGGACTTTGGGAGACGCACGGTGTGGCGGAGGATGTGGCTGATGCCGCCCGTCAGGCTTTACGGGCGGGTGTCGATGTGGATTTGCGCGGAGCAGCTTTTGCCACGCTGAAGGAGTCGGTAAGGACGGGCCTTGTTCCGGAGTCGGAGATCGACCGGGCGGTGTGCCGCGTATTGGCGCTCAAGTTCGAGATGGGGCTCTTCGAAAATCCCTACGTCGATGAAGAGGCTGCCTGGGAGGTGGGCTCCGAAGCTCATTCGGAGGTGGCGCTCGAGGTGGCCCGGCAGTCGGTCACGCTGCTCGAAAACCGCAACGGCGTACTGCCGCTCGATGCTGGGACCGTGCGCCGTGTTGCGGTTGTCGGACCCAATGCCGACCGGGTCTATAACCAACTGGGTGACTACACGGCCCAACAATCGGCCGCCAATACGATCCGCAACGGACTGGAGCGTGCCCTGGGGCGTGATCGGGTAGAGTATGTGCGCGGCTGTGCGGTGCGTGATCCGGATATGTCGGAGATCGCTGCGGCGGTGGCTGCGGCAAGTCAGGCGGATGTCGTCGTGGCGGTGGTCGGCGGATCAAGCGGCCGGGACTTCGAGACAGAGTTCCTCGAGACCGGGGCGGCCAGGGCCTCGAACCGCACGGTGAGCGACATGGAGTGCGGCGAGGGGAACGACCGTGCGACGCTCTCGCTCATGGGTGCCCAGCAGCAGCTGCTCGAGGCTTTGAAGACCACGGGGCGCCCGCTGGTGGTGGTCTATGTCGCCGGACGCCCGCTCGACATGCGCTGGGCCTCGGAACAGGCCGATGCGTTGCTCGTGGCGTGGTATCCCGGCCAGCGGGGCGGTGATGCCGTGGCGGATGTGCTGCTCGGACGGGTGAATCCCGCAGGCCGCCTGCCTCTGTCGATACCCCGCGAAGTGGGGCAGATACCGATTTACTATAATAAGAAACGGCCTGCCAACCACGACTATACGGATGCTTCGGCCAGCCCGCTCTACCCGTTCGGATACGGACTGAGCTATGCCCGGTTCGAATACGACTCGCTGCAGGTCGGGTGCTCCGCAGAGGGGCTGACCGTTACATGTACGGTCCGCAATGTCTCGCGACGCGACGGTGACGAGGTGGTGCAACTCTATGTGTCGGATCTCGTGGCTTCGACCGTGCGTCCCCTGCGCCAGCTGTGCGGATTCCGGAGGGTGACGGTTCCGGCCGGCGGGTCGCAGGAGGTGTGCTTCGAGGTGGGGCCGGAGTCCCTTTCGCTGATCGACCGGCAGGGGAGTCGGGTGGTTGAACCCGGCAGTTTCGAATTTGCCGTCGGAGCCTCGTCGGAGGATCTGAGGCTCAAAACTGTTGTAACATATTGATTTGTATATGAATATTGTTCGTTTTGCCGTGCTGGGGCTCCTGGCGTGCGGACTGGCGGCCTGCGCGGGTCGGCAGCGTGAGGAGTTGTTGCTGATTCCGACTCCGGTCGAGGTGGTCCGGGGGTATGGTACGCTCGATTTGTCGCATGGCGTGACCGTTTGTGCGGGCGATTCCCTTTTGCGCCCGGCAGGCGACTTCCTCTCGGACTGTCTGCAGCAAAGCGGACTCCGCGTCTCCGGGTCCGCACCCGAGACTGTGCCGATCATGCTCGAACTCGACTCGCTCCTTCCGACGTGTGGCTATCGGTTCCGGGTTCTGCGCAACGCTATCGAACTTTGCGGCGGCTCCTACGAAGGGGTGATTTCGGCTGCGACGACGCTCCGGCAACTCCTTTGGGGGAGCAATGCACAGCGGCTGCACCGTGTGGAGATATTCGATTATCCGCGTTTCGAGTGGCGCGGCGTGATGCTCGATGTGGCCCGCCACTTCTTTCCTCCCGACGAGGTCAAATCGCTCATCGACCGCATGGTGCTCTACAAGTTCAACAGACTGCATCTGCATCTGACCGACGACCAGGGGTGGCGCGTGGAGATCCGCTGCTATCCGCTGCTGACCGAACGGGGGGCATGGCGGCTTCCGGACAAGAACGATTCGCTCTGTCTTACCCGGGCCGAGATCGACCGTGACAGTCGTTTCCGTCTGCCTCGGGACCGGATGCGCGACGGACTATACGGTGGATTCTATACCCAGGAGGAGATTCGTGATCTGGTGGATTATGCAGCCCGGCGCGGGGTGGAGATCATCCCCGAGATCGATTTCCCGGGTCACTCACTGGCGGCGCTGCGTGCCTATCCCGAACTCTCGTGCGATGGTCGCGGCGGGACCTGGGGTGCGAATTTCTCGACCCCGCTCTGCCTCGGCAGCGACAAGACCATCGAATTCTGCCGCAACGTTCTGACCGAGATTTTCGAACTCTTCCCTTCCCGCTATGTCCACATCGGGGGCGACGAGGTCGAATGTACGGCCTGGAGACACTGCCCGAACTGCCGGCGGCGGATTGCCGATTGCGGGCTGGAGGGAGTCGGGGAGTTGCAGGCGTGGTTTACCCGAGAACTGGAGCACTTCTGTCAGACGCATGGCAAACGGCTGATCGGCTGGGACGAGGTGGCCCGCGACGGGCTTTCGCCGCAGAGCCGCGTGATGTGGTGGCGCAACTGGAATCCCGGAACGCTCAACGATGCCCTGCAGCAGGGACTGCATGTGATCATCTCGTCGTCGGAGTATTACTATTTCGGTGACGAGCAGGATCGCAACTCCCTGGCCAAGGTCTACGGATATGAACCCGTTCCGAGCGGCCTGCCCGGGTATGACCGGTTGATTGACGGCGTACAGGCGCACCTCTGGAGCGAGAAGGCGCCTACGAAGGAGGCTGTCGGCGTACGGCTTTTTCCCCGCCTTATGGCTCTTGCGGAGACGGCCTGGTGCCGCCCCGAGCGCAAGGATTTCGAAAGTTTCGTGCGGCGTCTTCCGTGTCACCTGGAGGAGCTTTCGCGCAGCGGATGGAGCTATCGTCTGCCCGATGTCGGAGGCATTTGCGACCGCAATGTCTTCGTCGGTCAGACCCCTGTCGAACTGACAGTTCCGGAAGGTGCGACTCTCTACTATACGCTCGACGGATCGGTGCCCGACACCTCCTCGATCCGTTATACGGGCCCATTCATCGTGGACAGGGATTGTCTACTGCGGATGCGCTGCTACGATGTCCGCGGCGTCGAGGATGACCTGGCGGATGCCATTTTCGAGGGGATGGACCTCCTCCCGGCGATGGATCCGGGAGGGACGCTGTCCGGGGGGCTGCTCGTGCGCTGGTTCGATTTCGGGGGTGAGTGCTGTGCCGACATTGATGCAGCTCCGCTCAAGGAGAATTTCATCTGCGGGGAGATCGGTATCCCTGAAAACGTCGTCGGTGATATCGGGCTGATCTTTGATGGCTATATAGAGGTCCCGAAAGACGGGATCTATTCGTTCTATACCTATTCCGATGACGGAAGCATGCTTCGTATCGGCGGTAAACTCGTGGTGGACAATGACGGGCCCCATTCACGGAGGGAGCGTAGCGGCCAGATTGCCCTGAAGCGAGGAATCCATTCGTTTGAACTCCGTTATTTCGACTCCAACGGGGGAGTTCTCGAAGCGGGGATAATCGATGCTTCCGGGAACAGGAGGGCATTCTATCCCGGCATGTTCAAACACTGATGCTGACTGGGAACTGCAGCCGTCTTCCGACGAGATGCGGGGTCTGGAATCTTTCCGATTCCAGACCCCGCATCTCGCGTTTTATCTCCGGGATGGACATGGCGCAGGTCAGGACCTGCGCCAGAGGCGGGACATATCCTCGAGCGTTTTGCCTTTGGTCTCGGGAACCTGATACCGGACGAACACCGCCGAGGCAAGCGACATCAACGCATAAATGCAGTAGGTGCCTCCGATACTCCATCCGCTCAGCGACGGGAAGGTGGCCGAGACGAGGAAGTTCGAGATCCACTGTGCCGCCACGGCAATAGCCATGGCCTGCGAGCGGATCGTATTGGGGAAGATCTCCGAGATAAGCACCCAGCAGATCGGCCCCCACGACATCATGAACGACGCCGTATAGAGGATGATGAAGACCAGTGCCGCAATACCGATCGAATCGGAGAATGACAGGGCCGCGAGGGCCGCCATGCCGATCATCATGCCCGTCGATCCGATGATCAGAAGCGGTTTGCGCCCCACCCTGTCCACCGTGAAGATTGCAACGACCGTAAAAAGGATATTGACGATGCCCATCACGACGGTCTGCAGCATCGAGGCGTCGCCCGACGCTCCCATGTTCTCGAAAATCCGGGGAGCATAGTAAAGCACGACGTTGATGCCGATGGCTTGCTGGAAGAATGAGAGCAGGATGCCGATGGCGATGACCGTCGTTCCGTAAGCGAACAGGCGTTCGCGTTTCTCGTGCACCGTGGACCTGATTTCGTCGAGAATCGTACGTGCCTCGTACGTGCCGTTGATGCGTTCGAGCACTGCAAAGGCCTTCGAGTCGTTGCCCCTGAGGGCCAGGAAGCGCGGAGTCTCCGGTACGAGCATGATCAGCAGGAAAAAGACTCCGGCCGGGAAGGCTTCCGAGAGGAACATCCGACGCCACCCGATCTCCACCATCGCCTGCTGAATGGTTTCGGTTGTATCTCCCAGGCTGTTGCGGATCATGTAGTTGATGAAATAGACGACCAGCATGCCGAAGATGATGGCGAACTGGTTGCATGAAACGAGCGTTCCGCGGATCTTTGCCGGGGAGATTTCGGCAATGTACATCGGGCAGACGGCCGATGCGAGGCCAACGCCAACGCCGCCGAGAATGCGGTAGAGGTTGAACGAGACGAGTAACGGCAACGAGGCTTCGCCATACGGCAGAATGCCGCTCTCGGGCCGCCACGAACCTACGGCCGAGACAAAGAAGAGAACGGCCGCTGCGACCAGAGAGCGTTTGCGGCCCAGACGCGAAGCCATGATGCCCGATATCGCCCCGCCGATGACACAGCCGATCAGTGCACTCGAGGCCGTGAAACCGTGCAGCCACGAGGTGTAGGTGAAGTCGGTTGCCGTGCGGAAAAACTGGTCGAGGGCCTGTTCGGCGCCCGAGACCACCGCCGTGTCATAACCGAAGAGCAGTCCGCCGATGATCGCCACCAGCACGATCGAAAAAAGATAGGTGCGGCTGCCGGTTGATTGAGTTGAAGTCATGTGTCGGGTTTTAGGGAGTTTTCAAGTAGGGTGTGCGGGGCCGGAACCCTGCGGGCCTGTTCGGACCGGCCCTGACGCGGTTCATATCCGCAAACGGCACTCCCTCCGTCGGCCAGCGGCCGGCGAAGGAAGAGTCCCGTTCGATGCGGGGAATTTCCGGGTGGCCCGGTTCCGACGGGTCAGATATACAGGTTGATCAGGGCCTCGTAGAGTTCCTGGTGGCCGCTTCGCTGCACGGGTTCGTGCGTGCGTGCATAGTCGGCCGCCTGCTCCAGCGAGAGACGCCCCTCCTCGAAGGCTTTGCCTTCTCCCGAATCATAGGAGGCGTAGCGCTCCCTGACCATCGCCTCGTAGGGCGAATTGTCGAGGATGTCGGCCGCAATCAGCAGTGCGCGGGCCATCGTGTCCATGCCTGCTATGTGGGCGATAAAGAGATCCTCGGGATCGGTCGAGTTACGGCGCGTCTTGGCGTCGAAGTTCGTGCCGCCACCCTGTAGGCCTCCTCCTCGTAGAATTACCAGCATGGCCTGTACCAGTTCGTAGAGGTCGATCGGGAACTGGTCGGTATCCCAGCCGTTCTGGTAGTCGCCGCGGTTGGCATCGATCGAACCGAGCATCCCGGCATCGACCGCACATTGCAGTTCGTGCTCGAAGGTGTGGCCGGCCAGCGTGGCGTGATTTACCTCGATATTGACTTTGAAATCCTTGTCCAGCCCGTGGGCGCGCAGGAAGCCGATCACGGTCTCCGTATCGACGTCGTATTGGTGTTTCATCGGCTCCATGGGTTTCGGTTCGACGAGGAACGTGCCCTTGAACCCTTTCGAGCGGGCATAGTCGCGGGCCATGCGAAGCATCGTGGCCATGTGTTCCTTCTCTCGCTTCATGTCGGTGTTCAGGAGGGACATGTATCCCTCGCGGCCGCCCCAGAAGACGTAGCAGTCGCCGCCCAATTCGATCGTTGCATCGATGGCGTTCTTTATCTGCAGCATGGCGCGTGCCGCAGCATCGAAATCGGGATTTGTCGAAGCCCCGTTCATGTAGCGGGCGTGCCCGAAGACATTGGCCGTTCCCCACAGCAGCTTGATGCCCGTTTCGGCCTGCTTCCGTTTGGCGTAGGCGACGATCTCCTTCAGGTTCTGCTCATACTCCTCGACGGTTGCGGCCTCGTCCACCAGATCGACGTCGTGAAAACAGTAATACTCGATGCCCATTTTCTGCATGAATTCGAAGCCGGCGTCCATTTTTGCCCTGGCTCGCTCCAGCGGACAGGCTGCCTTGTTCCACGGAAACTCCTTCGTGCCTCCGCCGAACTGATCGCCTCCCTCGGCGCAGAGCGTGTGCCACCAGGCCATCGAGAATCGGAACCACTCCTTCATTTTGCGGCCGCGGACCATGCGCTCCGGGTCATAGTAGTGGAATGCCATCGGATTTTTCGAATCCTTGCCCTCGAAGGGGATTTTCCCCACTGTGGGGAAGTAGCTTTTCGTTGCCATGTTTGTTTGGGTTTTATCGGTTGTTTATTCGTTGAGCCTCTTTTCGACGGCTGCCTTCCAGGTCCGGTAGGCCGCCTCCAACACCTCGCGGTCGGCAGCAGCCGGCTCCACCGTCTCCACGCGACGCAGCGACGCGAATGCCTCTTCGCGCGAGCGGTAGTACCCCGCGCCGAGAGCCGCACCGCGGGCTGCTCCGAGTGCTCCGTCCGTATTGAAGAGTTCGATGCGCGCACCCGTCAGTGTCGCCAGCGTCTGCCGGAACAACGGCGAAAGGAAAAGGTTGGCTGCACCGGCCCGGATCACGTCGGGAACGAGCCCCAGGGTCCGCATGATATCGATTCCGTAGCGGAATGAGCAGGCAATGCCCTCTTGTGCCGCGCGCAGCACGTGGGCGGTTGTATGGCGGTTGAGATCGAGGTTCAGGATCGCTGATCCGGTCGTCCGGTTCCCGAGCACCCGTTCTGCACCATTGCCGAAGGGAAGAACCACGACGCCGTCCGATCCCGCAGGGGCTGTTGCCGCCAGACGGTTCATATCCTCATAGCCGAGCGTCTGTTGTACGACATGCCGCCGCAGCCATGAGTTCATGATCCCCGTGCCGTTGATACAAAGCAGAATCCCGTAACGGGGTTTTGCCGCACTGTGATTGACGTGGACGAATGTATTGACCCTCGACTGCGGGTCGGCCTTCGGCGTGTCGGTCACACCGTAGACCACGCCGCTCGTACCTCCCGTTGCCGCGATCTCGCCCGCCTCCAGCACATTGAGCGAGAAGGCGTTGTTCGGCTGATCTCCGGCACGGTACGAGATCGGAGTCCCTGCCGGAATGCCCAGCAGGCGCTCCGTCCCGGCATCGGTCTCAGTCTGCACACCGAGCGAGACTCCGGCTTCAGGGATCAGCCCGTGCGGAATCCCGTACCAGTCGGCTACGAAGTCCGCACGGCATTCCCTGGCAAAGTCCCAGAGTATCTGTTCCGAAAGACCGCTGATGCTTGTCGAGCAGTGTCCCGAAAGCCGATAGGCGATATAGTCGCCCGGGAGCAGGAATTTGTCGATTTGTGCAAAAAGTTGGGGCTCGTGGCGTTTTACCCAGGCCAGTTTCGACGCCGTGAAGTTTCCCGGCGAATTGAGCACATGGTTCAGGCAGTAGTCGCGTCCGATGCCCTCGAACGCCTCGGCACCGATCTTTACGGCCCGCGAGTCGCACCAGATGATCGACTTGCGCAACGGGCGCCCTTTCCGATCGAGACATACCAGGCCGTGCATCTGGTAGGTGATGCCGATCGAAACCACATCGTGCATCGGGTGCATGGCGCCGATCTGCCGGATCCCGTCGCAGACGTACCTCCACCACATCTCCGGGTCCTGTTCGGCCCAACCGCCCCGTGACGCCTCGATGGGCATTTCCTGGGCGGGATTCGTGGCCGAAGCCACGCATTCGCCCGTCTCGATCTCCAGCAGCGACACCTTTACCGACGACGAGCCGATGTCTATGCCTAAACTCTTCATATCGAAATGAATTCGGCGAATCAATAACGCCAGTTGTTGATAAATCCCAGTTTCAGTTTCTCCTTCACGGCCTTCTTGTAGGCGTTTTTATTGAAGGTATAATATTGTGCGGGCTTGTGGGCCACACCCTGTTCCTTCTCCGACGTCGGGGTCAGGAACCCCGAGGCCAGGATTTTCTTGCGGAAATTACGGTTGTCGATCTCGATGCCCAAAACGGCACTGTAAAGATTCTGCAACGCCCGTATGGTGAATTTGCGGGGCAACAGTTCGAAGGCAACCGGCGATTGCAGCATCTCCCGGCATAAGTGACGCAAGGCGGCAGAGAGAATCTGCTTGTGGTCCATGGCCAGCCTCTGAATCGAATCTACATCGATCCATTGTGCTCCTTTGGCTGTAGTGTATGCTACCATGCGGCTGTCGAGTTTCACCAGCGCATAATATCCTACCGTAACGACCCGCTCGCTGTGGATCCCGTGATAGCGGTTGATCCACTCCAACTCCTCGCCGCTGACTCTCTGTGGGTCGGAGAAGATCTCCATCTGTTTCAGGTAAACGTTCTTGAGCCCTGTAGCTTCTTCCAGAACCCGGTAGGCCGCCTCGGGGAGCGTCTCGTTTTCGAGTATCATCGATCCGGGCAACTTCAATGGGTCGAGGTGTGTGTCTGGTTTGTAATAGCGCCGTTCGATCAACAGCACCTTGAGCGCCTTCCCGTTGAAACCGAAAACGGCGCAATCAACCGACAGCGACTGGTTCATCTGTATGGCCATGATTGGAGGAAGTTTCAGGTTGTTTGCGTAAAGTTACCCATTCGGCCTGGAGATTGCAAACTTGCTGTACTTTGTACGCTAACTGCTCTTTTCCCGTCGGAAAGAATCGGCCCCATTCCTGTCGGAAATAGAGCACTTGACCGGGGAATGATCATACGCTTATATCCGAGGTCACAAGATTATTCAAAGAGTTGTATTACAACAAAAAATATCCAAGTTGCGGGGTACGTGCGGCGATCTGCGGCCAACGCGAACCAGGAGGTTTTTTGTTGGTCGATTTCTCGGATTACTCCTTCTCCGGATAGTTGTCCTGAATTTACCCTTAACGTCGTTTGTACTATATTATCAAGTTGTTAGATTGCTTTTCATAAGCGATTATTTTTTGCTTTTATGTGACCTTTTTTACAGGAATTTGTTAATTTCGCGTATATGCAAGAATGCAAAATATCTGCAGATAAGTATCTTCTCGGACGCCTCGCAGAAGGAGACAAACAGGCTTATGAAGAGATTTTCACACGTTATTATGCAACGTTGTGTGCTTATACGCGTTTATATATCCGGGACCTGGATGTTGGAGAGAATATTGTTCAGGATTTGATGCTGTGGATTTGGGAGAACCGGGCGACATTGTGCATCATAAACTCACTTTCCGCTTATTTGTTCAACGCAACCCGCAACCGCTGTCTCAAGCACCTCAACCATGAGATGGTCGAACGACGGGCGCTGGGCCAACTGTATGAAAAATTACAGGATCATTTTGAGTCTCCCGATTTCTATATCGTGGAAGAGTTGCAGGATAAAATCCTTGCGGCCGTTGAGTCATTGCCTTCTTCATACCGGGAGGTTTTTGAACTGCACCGATTCCAGCACAAGTCGTATGAAGAAATCGCCTCCCAATTGAAAGTTTCGGTCAAAACGGTTGATTACAGAATTGTCCAAAGTCTCAAAATCCTTCGTGTCAGACTGAAGGACTTTTTACCCCTTGTATTCTGTTCCTTTTTCATCAGCTTGAAATAAGGCGGGTCTTCCGAGCGAGTCATGGTTGGAGTCATGTCCCGACGTAAGATTTCATGCGGATGAGGAATGGTATTCCCTGTTTCAAGACTGTGATGTTCGGTTATTGTCGCCGTTGAACCCGATGTGGAAAGCGTCTGTGTGGCGAGAGGAGCAAAGCAGGAAATAAGAAAATCGCAACTGATTGATATTCAGCTACGATTTTCTTATTTGGTGCCCAGGACAATATTTGAAATATGCAATTTTGGGGATGCGCGCAATCTGTTGAAAATCGGATATTTGTTGCTATATAACAAAGATAATCAATAATTTGTATTTGTCAGCCGAATTGCGTATTATTGCATATAATTTTATTGTATGGCATAAATGTGGTGCAATATTTTGGGTTTGCACCACGGATTAGCAGTTCGGAGATATGGCATCGGTTACGGCATTTATACGGGTATCGAAAAAGCGAATTGAACGGGCAACCGTTCGCTTCCGGCTTCGGGATGGGCGGAGCATTCAACTGTTCCACGCCTCGGAGTTGGAGGTCAATCCTTCCGACTGGGACGCCACCCGGCAGGAGATCAAAGCAAAGGTATTGTATGATGCGGAGAAGCGTGCGGCCTTCAATAAGGCCGTGGCGGACCGTAAAAACATGATGCTGGAGATATATAACGCAGCGTCTGACAAGGAGGGTCTAACCTCCGAATTGCTGGATCAGGAAATCGACAAACGGCTGCATCCCGATCGCTATATTGTCGAACAGCCCCGGCAGACCTTTTTCGAGGCATACGAGGAGTTTATCGAGAACCGCAAACTGTCGGACTGGCGGGTTCGGGCTATTCAGGTCGTTATTCGGGCGTTGAAACGCTATGAACTGTATGCCCGTCGCACCGTAGATCGTCGGTTTACCCTTGACTTGGATACCGTGACGTCACTGGTGCTGGGGGATTTTGAGGAGTTTCTACGCAATGAGTACACCTTTTGTGGGCAATATCCTGAAATCTATGAAGCGGTTCCCGAGAGCCGGACACCTAAACCGAGGGGCCAAAATACGATCAACGGAATCCTTACGAAATTACGCACTTTCTTCATCTGGGCAAATGATGTCGGTAAAACAACAAACAACCCGTTTAGAAATCACCCCGTCGAGGAGTGTGTGTATGGGACGCCCTATTACATCTCGATCGATGAGCGGAATAAAATCTACCGCACGAACCTCTCCCGGCATCCCCAGTTGGCTGTTCAACGGGACGTTTTCGTTTTTCAATGCTTAATAGGGTGTCGGGTGGGTGATCTCTATAAACTGACCCGTGAAAACATCATCGACGGGGCGGTCGAGTACATCCCCCGCAAGACGAAAGACGGCCACCCGGTGACTGTTCGGGTTCCGTTGAATGCTATTGCCCGGGAGATATTGGCCAAATATGCCGATTATGCCGGACCTTCGTTGTTCCCTTTGATGGCGGAGCAGCAATACAACAAGGCAATAAAGCGGATATTCCTTGCTGCCGGGTTGAAGCGTAGGGTTACGATACTCAATCCGCTAACACGAGAGGCCGAACAGCGGCCTATTTGGGAGGTTGCATCCTCGCACCTGGCCCGCCGGGCATTTGTCGGCAATTTATACAAGCAGGTCAAAGACCCTAATCTGGTCGGAGCTTTGTCCGGCCATAAGGAGGGCAGCCGGGCATTCGCCCGCTACCGGGATATTGATGAGGAGATGAAAAATGAATTGGTAAAAATGCTGGAATAAAATAATAATCAATAATTTACAATAGGCGGGAATAATCCCGCCTTATTTTTTTGCAAAAAATGGCGAAAAAATATTGCGATTTTCTTGCAATCTAAAATGCCCACCTTCACCTTTGTGTCAGATGCTTGTGATGATGCAGGCCAAAATCTCGACGGAAAGACAAAGCGCCTATTGAATTGCGGTCCATCTCACCAGCCAAATTTATAAACCGGATGCAAAGACGCATCCTAAAAATTAAGTTTATGGTATCAATAAACGAAATGATGGCTAATGGGAATAACATCACTGTAGCCATTAAATTGGAGGACTTAATGCAGTTCCATCGGGAGATGCTTGCCGATGTCAAAAAGGAACTGGAAGCGCAAGTTGTTGAGGAGAGGGTGGAGCGCTATCTGTCAATTAAGCAGGTATGTGAATTGTTCTCGATTGACGCTTCGACCTTGTGGCGTTGGCGTAAGCGGGGTTATCTGGTACCCGTATCGATCGGAGGTAAGCGCCGCTACCGATTGAGCGAAATAAAAAAAATACTGGGTAGCGATATGTTGAATCAATAGTTGTCAGAGGTATGAATGAGAAACAACACGCCCCCGGCGTCCAAGGCCGACGCGCAGGGGCATTGTATCAAGTGTTGCACAAAGGTAAGGAATTTTTCCTTACTCACAATGAGTTCCGCCTCTATTCGCTGCTGATGTGCGGCGGCAAGCTGGCTACGTTCGATATTGCAGTGCAGTTGAATATCCCCGATCCCAGGAGCACGATCCGCTACCTGCGCAATATGGGAATCGACGTGTCGGACGTATGGGTTCACGAAAGAGTTCGAGACGGCGGAACCCTGCAGCGGTTCAAACGATATTTCATTAAAGGAAGGTATGTGTCATGCTGACCAGACCCCGCTACATTAAGAGCCCTTCGGTTCAGATGCTGGAGCGCCTGGAACTGGAGGCATACCGCCGGGAGCATCCCACGATCCCGGAGTCGGCAGTAGTTCCAACGAAGCATAGAGACGACACCGCAAACGGACTTACCCGATGTATTATCCGCTACCTGCAGCTCAAAGGACATCAGGCTGAACGAATCAATACGATGGGCAGACCGATTGACACGCGCCGCACCTACAATGTGGCCGGATGTATTCGGCAGGTTGGATCATTGAGATGGGGAAAATCGACTTCGACAACCGGAAGCGCCGATATTTCTGCGGTCGTTTTTGGACGTGCTGTAAAAGTCGAGGTGAAAATTGGTACCGATCGGCAAAGTGAAGCGCAAAGATACTATCAGTCTGCCGTTGAACGAGCCGGAGGCTTTTATTTTATAGCCAAAGATTTCAACACATTCGTCGAGTGGCTCGACGATACATTCAAAGACGAAATGACTTATGGAGAATCTCGAAACTATTAAGTTGTCCAAGCAGCAGGAACTGGCCCGTTATCGGCAGCTGCCCGACGCAAAACCCTATGTTATTAAAAAGCTGACAGAACAGATTGTGGCTTTGGAGCATTGTGTAGATCTTGCCGACAGCCGTGTGGACAATCAACTGCTCATATTGCTGCGAGATACGCTATATAAAGCTCTGTACGTGGAAGATCGGGCAGATGTTTTAATCGTAGGCATGAGACTTACCGACAGCCCGCAGATCGAACGGGTCGATTTGGCGGATTTGGTGTACTCTACTAAACTCGGCGATCCGCAACCCGGACTTTATGAGTTGCTCGATATTGGTCGCTGCATCCTTACAGATCGGTCGGTTGCCAAGATGTCATTTCATCATATTATCGAAGGGTTAGATCGTTTTAAAGTCTGATGGATATGGGATTTGTGGATGACGTAATAATGACCAAACCGGAGACGTCGAAAATAGATGTATCGTCGTTTATTATCGACCTGTCCGAGCAAGTCCCCGATCCGCAGCCGATCGTTCGAATTTGGGGTAATTTAATCGCCTCGCGGGGCAATATATCCACTGTCGTAGGGCTGGCCAAAAGCAGGAAAACCTTCTTGACCGCTGCTGTGGCCTCGGGATTCCTTTCTTCATCGGATTTTCTCGGGTTCGACACTCCGGCTACTGGCAAGGTGGTGTATATTGACACAGAACAGAGCAGGGCACACGTGCATAAGGTCGCACGGCGCATTCTGCGCAGCATCGGCCTGCCGACCAACCGCAATCATGATCATCTCGTTGTGGCGGCTTTGCGGGAACTGACACCCGATCAGCGCAAGGATGCTACGGGGGAAATCCTGCGGCGATACAAGCCCGACCTGCTGATTCTCGACGGCGTGGCCGACCTTTGCAACGACCCGAACGATTTGCATGAATCCGAGGCCTTGACGTGCGAGTTGATGCGCTGGAGTTCGGAGTACGATAACCACATTCTTTGCGTGCTTCATAGCAATCCGGGCGGGGATAAAGCAAGAGGGCATCTTGGATCGGCCCTGCTGCGTAAGTCGGAGACGGTAATGTTGGTGAAGGCCGACGGTGACACCTCGGTTGTATCGCCCCAATACTGTCGTAACGAACCGTTCATGGAGTTCGCCTTCCGTGTCAATGCGGATGTATTGCCCGAATTGTGTAGTATTCCCGCACCCCAACCGAAAGAGAATGTTTTTGCAGATGTCATGGAGGTCGGAAGGGTTTATGCGCATTCGGAACTGGTTAGCCTGCTTGTTAAGCAAGCAAATGTGAAAGAGGGTAGCGCAAAGATGAAGATATCCCGTGCAGTTAAGGCCGGAATAATCGTAAAGAATCAGGTCGGGGGTTACTATCTGTTAGGGTCGCAAATTGAGGTTTCACAATCCGAGTTGCACGATGAACCTTTCTAATATCTATGCTTACATTACGGGGTTGTGGGAGGAGGGTAACAGGTAACAACCCCCTATATAGGTTGTTACCTTGTTACCCCACCCGCCCCAAACATTTTGTTATATAAACTAAACTTTACTTATGAAACAGGAATTTTACCCCGAATCCAGCATTCGGGAACAGATTGAAGCCGGAGGCGCTGAAGATTGGCAGATCCGGCTGGGCGGATACGTCGTATCGCTCTATTACACCAAATCCCCGAAGTCGGGCATCGCCCGAATAGTTCCTTTCCGAAGGGCTGACCGGTTGTCGGTGATTGTCTATCGACGGCTGCCGGACGGCACGAAAGAGGCTATTCGGCAAATCAAGGTCCCGGCCAGGAATGCAAATCTTTGGACAGATCATCGGAACAGCCTCCGAATCGTGGCGCATGACGGTCGGATGTGCATCTTCTCCGTTACGGCTTCCGGCGGTCCGGAGTTCCTCGGCGGGAAATGGGGCCGTATTGCATCGGATGATCCGATTTCCGATGAAGAGCGGCAACGCGGTATAACCCGGGCGACCGAGCGCTGGGTGAGCATGAAAAACGAATAACAACTAAACCCATATAGAGACGTATGGCACAGGACACGATCCACAAGATTATCGAGATCACAATCAAAAATTCCGATCTGATCGAAAAGATGCGCGAATCGCAGAATGCGATTGGTGCGCTTTCCAACGAGACGAAGCAGCTCAAGCAAGACCTTGAAGAGTACAGAAAGAGTCTCAAAGAGGGGAAGATTACACAGGAGCAGTTCGACCGCATGATGGTCCAGACGAAAAACGAGATCATCAAGAACGACCAAGCCGTCACAAAATTCAAGTCGGACCTTCGGCAATATACGCGGGAAATGCAGTCGAATATCCGGCAGGACACCGCAAAAACCGGATCGCTGAACCAAATGCGGGCCAGCGTTCGGCTGCTGACTTCGGAGTTCGAGGCATTGAGCGCCGCGGAGCGTTCGGGGAGCCGTGGGCAGGAGCTGGTCCGGCAGATTCGAGCGACAACCGAAGAGATCAACCGGCAGGAGGAGTCTATTCGCAATTACCACTCCAGCGTAGGCAACTACGCCGGAGGTATCCAGAAAGCCTTCTTGAAAATCACGGCGGCGTGGATGGCGATTCGCGGTCTGTTCAGCTCGCTCAATAACAGCATTCAGAAGATCCGCGATTTTGAGCAGGCCAATGCTGACCTCGGAACGATCGTCGGGGCCAATGCCGACGAGTTGAAGCGGCTGACCGATTCCGCGTTGGAACTGGGCCGCACGACCGAATACACCGCTTCGCAGGTGACCCAGTTGCAGACGGAGCTCGCCAAACTGGGATTCGGAACGCAATCCATCGAGACGATGCAGAAACCCGTCCTGCAATTCGCTACGGCGGTCGGGGCTTCGCTTCCCGAAGCGGCGGCCCTTGCAGGTGCTACGTTGCGGAGTTTCGGGTTGAATGTAAACGATACGGAAGATGTGCTCGCTACGCTGGCTGTTGCCACAAACCGTTCGGCGTTGTCGTTCAGCTACCTCAAAACCGCGATGTCCATCGTGTCGCCCGTGGCCAATACCTTCGGATTCAGCGTGCGGGATACTGCGGCGTTGCTGGGAACGCTTGCCGATGCGGGTTTCGATGCGTCGAGTGCAGCTACGGCGACCCGCAATATCCTGCTCAACCTGGCCGATGCCAACGGCAAACTGGCCCAATCGCTCGGGGCTCCGGTGCGCACGCTGCCCGATCTGGTTTCCGGGTTGCAGCGACTTCGGGATCGGGGTATCGACCTGGCCGAAACCCTCGAACTGACCGATAAACGGAGCGTGGCGGCCTTCAATACCTTCCTCAACGGCTCCGACAATCTGCGTCGCCTGCGTGAAAATCTGGAGGACGTAAACGGGGAGCTGGGACGAATTGCAGAAGACCGGCTCAACACCGTGGAGGGTTCGATCAAACTGATGGAAAGCGCCTGGGAGGGTTTCGTGCTGTCGTTCTACAACAGCCGCGGAACGATCAAGTCGGTGATTGACTTCATCACCAGCGGTATCGAGGGGATCAACAACCTGCTCGATCCTGATGCGCAGAAGAACAAGCAGAAGGGGTTCTTTGTCGAAAGTTTGATGAATACCTATTCAACGGGTGGTGAAGATGCCCTGAACACAAGTATTCGAGAGGGGTTAAAATATTGGCAGAACAGATACGATGCCGCGCGGGAACGGTATACTGGAAGTGGAGGCCTTTTTGGGCAGCAGGATTTCGAGGTTACCGAAACGATGTACAAGGCTTTCATAGAGGCCGGAAATAAAGCCATTGAACAGGTGAAGCAGTTGAAACAGGAGCAGGCCGACGCTGCCAAACAAGCCGAAGCGGATGCCAAAGCAAGTGCCGCCGCAGCAGCAAAGGCACGATCCGAAGCTGCAGCCAAAGTGCAGCAGGCCGATGTCAAAGCAGCCGACACGCAAATTAAAACAGCCCAGAAGGCCGCCGACGAGGTGTTGCGCATGACCCAGCAGATGCGGGACAAGACGCGGGAAAACGAGCTGCAGACGCTCCGGGAGAATTACGACAAGGATATAACAGAAACAAAAAAACGCCTTGCGGAGATCTCCGAGTTAGAGAAGACGGCCGGAGTGCAACAAGGGCAGGCGTTGGTCATGGAGCGGGAGGCGCTTAATAAGAAGTTGCTTTTGCTGGACGAAAAATATCAGAAGGACCGACAGGATATTGAACGGAAATACAGCCGTAAGGAGTTGGAGAATGCCATCAAGAGCAAATCCGAGGAGTATCGGGTCCGCATTCTGCAGACACAGATAGCAGCAGGACCCGGAGAGGATGGTCAGATAGCGGCAGCACGCGAGATGTTATCCATCCTGAAGGAGCAATTGGGCTACATCGAGCAAAATGCGGACGCGCTCAAGAAGTCGGGAGAATCCGATGCTGATATTTTATCCATGAGGCTCGATCTTTTGAGGCAGATCGAGAAGGCGAACGATCAGATTAACAGGGGCGCTACGCAAGGTATTAAAAACAGTAGGTCTTTGGCCGAGGGAAGAATCGATGCTGTTGGGGAACTTACCTCCTCGATGTCTGAATTGGGAGATGCGGTTGCCGGACAGGACAATGCGTTCAGTCGCATGATGAGCGTCCTTTCCTCGTTACTTGGAGTTATCCGTGCCATGAATAGCCTTGAGCAGGTGTCTACGGCAATCATGGAGGCCAAGAACGTACAGACCGAGGCCAGTACGGCTCTCACTGCGGCAAATACAGTGGCTACGACTGCCAATATCGCTGCCAAGCAGGGCGAAGCGCTTGCCGAGGGAGGTGTTGCTTTGGCCACCGGAACCGCCAAGGCCGCCAGCTCTTCTTCGCATTGGATCGAGATGCTCGTAGCCATTGCCGCCGTCGCTGCAGCTATCGGGGCTGTAATTTCCACGGTCAAGAGCCTAACTTCGGAATCTGCGAATGCTTCGGTGCCCAAATATGCGGCTGGAGGACTTGTAAGCGGGCCGGGAACCGGCACGTCGGACAGCATTCCGGCACGTCTGTCTAATGGCGAGGCAGTCATGACAGCCAATGCCGTGAACGAATGGGGCGCAATGCTCTCGGCCATGAACATATCGAGCGGAGGCAATGCCATTAACGTATCCAATCTGCCCCAGCGTGGCGACGGAATGCGCGGGATGGAGCGCATGATGGAGAGGGTTATGATGAATATGCCGACGCCCGTTGTCTCGGTGGTAGATATCAACAAAGGCCAGCGCAGGGTCAAAGTGCAGGACAATATCAGCAAACTGGGACGTAAAAAATACAAATGACCATGAACAGGAAAGGACAAAAGACAGAGGATCCCGCCCGTAAGATCGGGCGACCTCGGAAATTCACTCCCGAACGTTTCTGGGCGGTCTTCGAGGAGTACAGGAAATGGGCCAAGGCTACGCCGATCTATGTCAGCAAAGTATCGGCAGGACAGACCATATCGCTCCCGTGTGAACGTCCGCTGACCCTTACGGGCTTTTGCCGGTTCGCGGAAATAAGCCGGGATAGTTTCTACAACTACGAAGCAAAACCGGAATTTTCGGAGCTGCTGACCTTTATCCGAGAGGCCATCGAGGCCGACCAACTCGAAGGCGCTTTGGCTGGGGTATATGATTCGAGCATTGTCGCGCGGGTTCTCCGCCTGGCCGACCGCAAGGACATCACGACCAACGGGCAGAACCTTCAGCCGCCAGGTCCGGTTGTTACCGTGACGATTGACGAGGCCGCCGCCTCCATCATTCAGTCCATCGGGAAACAGACGATCCGGGAATAACAGAAACAGCCACCTCAACGGGTGGCTGTTCTTGTTTGCCGATGCGATTGCTATTTCGTCTCTTCCGGGAGTGTCTGTTTGTATCCGATCGGCCTGCGGGGTGTGTCAATGGACGGAGTTTTGACCGACAGGGCGGCGATTGCCTGGTAGATGTTGTCGAGTTCCCGACGCATATCCTCCGACAGATCATTCACGGCCTCGGCATTGTCTTCATCGGCTCGTTCCAATAATGCCAACTTTGCCCTAATTTCGGCCAATTCTGCCGTTATCTGTGTGGTTGTGGTGATGTAGTTGCGCATCGCTACGAATGCCCGCATAATGGCGATATTTGCGTTTATGGCAATGTCGCTGTTTAGCAATCCGGACAACATAGCTACGCCCTGCTCCGTAAATGCATAGGGCATTTTACGAACTCCGCCCCAACTTGATGTCACAATTTGTGATTTCAAGTTTGCAAATTCCTGATGGGTAAGCTGAAACATGAAGTCGGGCGGGAACCGTTTTATGTTTCGTTTCACGGCCTGGTTCAGTGCGCTCGTTGTAACTTGGTACAACTCGGCCAAATCTCGGTCCAGCATGACACGCTGGCCCCGTATTTCGTAAATCTTGCTTTGGATGGTTTGCAGTTCCATAGCGTCGGTGTGGTTGAGGTTATTCTCCTTTCTCTATTCTGATCGGCTTGCCGCAATGCGGGCAGGTGATCGTGTTCGTCGGCTGCGGGGCGAACAGCTCCGGAACCGTAACCCCCAGGGCGGCGGCAATCTCTTCCAGCCGCTTCAAAGGAGGATTCCCTTTATCGCTAATTGCGATGCTTAATCCGGTTTCAGTCATCCCAAGAATCCCCGCAAGTTCTTTTGCGGTCATCCCTTTTTCTTTCAATAACTCTTTAACTCGCATTTTGGTCGTATTTATATTCGCAAATATACTAATGTTTACATAATCGTCAAAAAATTCTACTGGTGTTTTGATTTTTATTGTGAAATATTTGGATGAAATCAAAATGATATTTATATTTGCATCGTAGTAATCAAAACAGTAGTTAAACCATGACACCCGCAACCCGTACCGAGATTCAGCACTTCGCCAAGCAGATCGCCGATTATGTCACTTTCAAGTGCGACGGCGAAAGCGAAGGTTTCGAGATCATCCACAACGGATATATTGCCTTTGTCAATTACGAGGCCGAATATCGTGCCGTCCGAGGTGGTGACAGCTATTGTGGGATGTGGGAAATGGTCCTCGAACTGGTCAGCGAGCAGACGACCGTCGAGGCCGTATGGGATGAAGAGGGCAACGAATATCCCGAACTCGCCGACGCTTTGCAGGTACTGTTGAACTAACAAACAATCTAGCTCTCTCACCTTCCGCGAATAGGTGCTATTACACCACGGCACGAAGCCCCCGGCGGTAATCCGGCCGCCGGGGTCACAGAGAGTTCCAAATGAAAATAACCATGAAACGAACCGATTTATCAAACATCATGCGCCGTGCCTGGGCGCTGTTCCGCACGACGGGCAAAACCTTCTCCGTATGTCTTTCGAAGGCGTGGAGCCTTTATCGGCTTACCCGCCGGATGCGGGTCGGTGTCGTTTGGTTTGCCTACGAAAAGGCCGACGGCACGCTACGCCGGGCTTGCGGTACGTTGCAGGACATCGCCGCCACGATCAAGGGCATCGGACGCCCGAATGACGGTCGCACGGTTAAGTATTACGACATCGAGGCTGCCGGTTGGCGGTCGTTCAAAGTGGAAAACCTTATAACGATATATTGAACTATGGAAAAGAACGTAATCGGAATCGAAGCGGAACCGACCCGGGAGGATGCCAACCGGATCATCGCCGAGCGTCGGGAGGCGGTCCGGGCTTATGTCCTGGAGAAACTCAAAGAGACCAAGACGGCCACGCCTGCCTCCGATTTACTCTTTGGTCTGTTCCCGATCCAGGAGGGCAACCCCTACCGGGAGATCGTGAATATCTCGGCCTACGTTTCGGCCGCAATGTCGGAGGCGTGACGGCTGTTTTTCGAGGTGGAACACCTGCGCCGCGAGTTGGCCGAGTTGAAAGGCCGCGAGATCGAGGATGTGAAATGTACGTTAGTTGAATAATTCAGATAAAGCCATGACAATCGAAGATTTGAAAAACGCAAAGTTGAGCCAGGAAACGGCCGGATACCTGGGGGTGTATATCAAATTCTCTGACATATATGGAGAAATTGAAGACATTGTTGAATCGAGCTATTATCCCGAAAGCGCCAATAGGCTCCTCGAAGATTTTGAGAAAGCGATGGATTCTGTAATGGAGGAGGTTATGAAATTGGCTGTTTCCTCTATGAATGAACGGTTGTGCACTCTTGATAATCACACGGAAATATGATCTACGAACTGACCATCGACGGCTACCTGCTGGGTGTGTTCTCCTCCGAAGCCGAGGCCATCCGGCGAGCCCGGTATTTGCCGAGGGGCCGATATACTCTCCGGGAATGGGCGAGGGACGGCGAATTTTCGACGTTCGACCCTGCGGTGAACAGATGCTACACTTTCGACAACTGACGCAAGAACGGCAAACCTTTTGGCGGCCGGGATCCTCAACGGGCCCCGGTTTTTTGTTAGCCTTCTCGTGTGTAAACTGCTGTGAATTTTCTGACATCCTCACGCGCGCGCACAACGTACAATGCGTACAAAGAGTAAGGACGGGATTTGATACCCTGGCTCTTGTTGCTTGATTGTTGTTGCGAGTGGTGCAAATGTGGTGCAGAATAGAAATAAAAAATCGCAACTGATTGATATTCAGCTGCGATTTTCTTCTTTGGTGCCCAGGACAAGACTCGAACTTGCACGAACGCAATTGTTCACTACCCCCTCAAAGTAGCGTGTCTACCAATTTCACCACCTGGGCCTGTACGATTGAAAGTCATACTGGCTGACTTTCGGAGTGCAAATATAGGACATAAATTTCTATTCACCAAATTTTCGGGGGTATAAAGTTCTGTTTTGTCATAAAAAAACAGCCCCGAATACCGGGGCCGTTCCGTAATCTGTTATGATGCGGTGTATTACATCTCTTTCGGGTCGATTGTGCGGATCATGCCGTTCGGCCGTTCGATGGCCTGCCGGATGCCTCCGCGCTGAACCGCGCCGACGGATTCCACGCTGCGGGTCGTTGCCGATGATGCGTCGGCTGCGCCGATCAGTTCGAGGGCCTTGTGCACGAGCGGTTCGTCGGGGCCGAAATCCACGTACCATCCTCCCGAAGCCGTCTCGCTGACCGCGTAGTCGGGAGTGATGCCCTCCGGATCGACCGTCTGCTTCTGGGCGTTGTAGCCCTGGAACGAGATCGGGGCGAATTCGTAGTCGTACCCTTCGATATTACTCCACGTGAAGACATTCATGCCGACGTTCTTGCCGTTGGTCTTCGAGCCGATGAGCGTCACGGGAAGTCCGATGCCTTTCAGGCTGTTGATGACCGCCTCGCTCGCCGATGCCGTACCGTCGCTGACGAGGACATAGAGCCGGCTGAGGTTCAGGGCGTAGTTCGCCAGCGAAACGCCGAAGTAGTTCGAGTAGTAGAAATTCTCGAAGAAGAGCTGTGCCGTCTGGTCATAGCTCATGCCGAATGTTTCGGAGGTCTGTTTCCAGTCGGCCATCCGCTCGTCGTTGTAACGGTAGTACTGGTAGACGCGGTCCTGGCATGCGCTGCCTCCGATGCAGGTCGAGAGCATGTTCGAGGTGATGACATGTCCTCCGCCGTTGTTGCGCAGGTCGAGCACCAGATCGGTGATGCCGGCCTCTTTGAGGCTCTTGATGGCGGCCAGCAGGTCGTTGTCGTAGGCGGCGTCGAAGCTGTCGTAGACGATATATCCGACGTGTGTGCCTTCAAGTACCTCGGCACGGATGATCGGCGTGGGATCCAGACTTACCGAGGTGACCTCGATCGGCTGGGCGTTCGCTTCGTTCTTGGTGAGCGTGACCGTCAGCCCCTCCGAGGGTGCGATCAGGCGTGTAAACTCCGTGACGTAGGTTTGTTCGGTCGGGGTTTTGCCGTCGATCGAGGCGATGATGTCGCCGCGGCGGAACCCGGCCTGGTCCAGCGGCGATTCGGGGATGACGCTCAACAGCGTAAGTCCGATCTGCCCTGTCGGCCGTCCCGATTGGTCGATGAAAGACACGAGGGCGTAGTTGCCGATGCCGAAACTCGGTACGGGATCGTCCTTCTCGACTCCGTGGTTTACACCGCTGCGTGTCGCGGCGCTTCTCTGTCCCGAGGAGGAGGTCCGCGAGAGGTAGGAGTAGATGTGATACTCACCGTAACGTTCGTCGTATTTCTTGTCGAGCGTGTTGGTCTCCATGCTCATCAGCGTATGGTAGACGAAGTTGTCGTAGACTCCGTTGTAGGGCAGCGACAGGTCGCGGTCAAGTGCCCGGTACTCCTCGTTCCACAGATAGTATGCGGCCAGCACCTCGTCCACCAGAATGTTGATCTCCGGAGCTCCGGCCGTGCCCTTCTGGAGGATCTTGAAGCTCTCCGTGGTGCTGCCCACCGAGATCCGGATGATGGCGGAACGCGAGCTTTCGCTGGTGTTTTCGGCTACGTTGATCTGCAGCGTCGCGGCGCCTTTGTCTCCCGAGGGGGTCAGCACCTCGCACCAGTCGGGGTTGTCGCTCTGCGCGCTCCAGGCCCCACGGGCCGTGAACGAGTATTCCTTCTGCGCTCCGGCGGCCTCAATGGTCTCGGTCTGACTCCAGGAGCCTCCGGTGATTGCCGATCCCTCCGTCGTCGTGGTCTTGTCCTTGCCGCAGGCAATCGACAGAACCGTCAGCAGCAGTGCTGCCGTCCATCTCACAAATGCATCGAAATGTCTCATAGCATGTCCTGTTTAATAGGTTTGCCGGGACAATATAGTGAAAAAATTCAAAATTGTCACTTTTTCCTGCTGAACTTCATCTCGTCGAGCAGATAGCCGGCCCCGCCGATGCGGTCGATGACGAAGAGCACGTAGCGGATATCGACGCCGATGTTGCGGCAGATCGAGGGGTCGAAGGCGATGTCGCTCATCGTCGAACGCCACGTGCGGTCGAAATTGATGCCCACCAGTTCACCGTTGCCGTTCAGCACCGGAGATCCCGAGTTGCCGCCCGTGGTGTGGTTCGAGGCCAGGAAGCAGACCGGCACCGTGCGGCGTCCGTCGATCTCCGTTGCCCAGCGTCCGTACTCCTTCGATGCGTAGAGGTCGCGCAGCGCCTGCGGGATGTCGTAGTCGTAGATCTCGGGGTTGTCCTTGGCGATGATGCCGTCGAGGGTCGTCAGCGGCTTGTGGTACTCGCCGTCGGCATACTCATAACCGGCGATCGAGCCGTAGGCCACGCGCAGCGTCAGGTTGGCGTCGGGGTAGAAGGCCCGTTCGCCGTCCCATTCGCGCAGTCCCCGGATGTAGGTCGTGTAGAGTGCGTTGAGGCGGCTGCTTGTGAGGTTGCGCAGCGACTTGGTCCCCAGCATCCAGACGATGTGCTCCTGCATGCGCTTCGTGTCGCGGCGCAGGGCATTGACGGCCGTGGTGTCGCTGCCGCTCCATACCTGCTGGAAAACCTGTTCGGCATAGGCCTCGGGCGATCCGTATTCGGCCACGCCTTCGAGGAACGTCGGGACCTGGTATTCGGCCGGGCAGCGGCGGGCGTATTCGCCGAAGAGGTAGCGCCACAAGGCCCGTTCGGTCGGCTCACGGCGGTCGAAGAGCTCCTCGGCCCGCTCCTCGGGGGTGTATTTGCCCGGCAGTGCGGCAAGGGTCTCGAGCGTGATCTCGCGGGCGAAGTAGGGATCCATGATCCGGGCATATTCGGCCTTGAGGTCGCCCACCACGCGTCGGTATTCGGGCCTGTCCTGTGCCCAGCGGTCGAACGCCTCCTCGTAGGCCTTTTTCGAGGCCACGGTGCCGCGGCGCGTGATGCCGAGCACCTCGCCCTGCCACTTCTTCCATGCGTTGGCGATCGTCGCATGCTTGGCGGCGTAGTGGATCCGCAGCGCGGGGTCCGAGGCCTGGGCCTCGGCGATGATCCCGAGTCGGCCGTCGCGGATGGCGATTTTGGCCGGGTCCGAGCGCTCGGCGATGTAGCGCACGGCATCCGAGAGGATGTACTCCTGCGTGTTGCCCGGGAATCCGTAGATCATCGTGAAGTCGCCCTCCGCGATGCCCCGGGTCGAGATGGTGAAAAACTTCTTCGGGCGGTAGGGGACGTTGTCGGGCGAGTAGGCCGCCGGCTTGTTCTCCTTCGATGCATAGATGCGGAATACGGAGAAGTCGCCCGTGTGGCGGGGCCACATCCAGTTGTCGGTATCGCCGCCGAACTTGCCGATCGACGAGGGCGGTGCGGCCACCAGACGGACGTCATCGAACTGTTCGTAGATGAACAGGAACTGCTGGTTGCCGTAGTACATCTGCTCGACGGAGGCCTTGTAGCCTTCGCCCTCGGCTTCGGCCTTGCGGATCAGCTCCTCGGCGGTCTCGCCGGCCGCCAGTCGCTCCGTCACCTCCTCCATGCGTACCAGGAAACGGACGTTGAGCCCTTCGTTGGGCAGCTCCTCGGCCCGGGACATGGCCCAGAAGCCGTGGGTGAGGTAGTCGTGCTCGACGGTCGAGTGGCGCTGGATGGCGTCGTAGCCGCAGTGGTGGTTGGTGAGCAGCAGGCCTTCGGGCGAGACGAGTTCGCCCGTACAGCCGCCGTCGAAAAGCACCACGGCGTCCTTCATCGAGGCCTGGTTGATCGAGTAGATGTCTTCGGCCGTCAGGCGGAATCCTTTCGAGCGCATGTCGTCGATGCGCTCGGAGATGAGGCTCGGAAGCCACATGCCCTCGTCTGCCAGTGCGGGCAGCATCGCGAGGGCGGCAAGCAGGGTCAGCAGTGTGCGTTTCATGGGTTTAAGAATTGGTTCAGTTCGACATAGACTTTCTGTATGGGCAGCCCCATGACGTTGTAGAACGATCCCTCGATGCGTTCGATGGCGGCATACCCGATCCACTCCTGGATACCGTACGACCCGGCCTTGTCGAAGGGTCGGAACGTTTCGACGTAGTAGTCGATCTCCTCCCGATCGAGGGTGCGGAACCAGACGTCGGTGCGGGCCTCGAAGGCGTGCTGCCGCGAGGCGGTGCGGAAGACCACGCCCGTGACGACCGTGTGTCGGCGGTCCGAGAGACGGCGGAGCATCTCCGCGGCCTCCTGGCGGTCGCGGGGTTTGCCGAGCACCTCGCCGTCGAGCACCACTACCGTGTCGGCCGTCAGCAGCAGGTCCCGTTCGCCGAGGGGTTCGGGATAGGCCCGGCTTTTGAGTTGCGCGAGGTAGAGCGGCACCTCCTCGGCCGGGAGCCCGTCCGGGTAACGCTCCTCGCATTCGAAGCGCGGGGCGAGTTCGTAGGGGAGCCCGCACCCGGCGATCAGCTCGCGCCGCCGCGGCGACTGCGATGCCAGCAGCAGGCGGAAGTTCCTGAGTTTTTCGTGGAGTAACATGGTTGTATGGCGTGCGTCGGTTATCGGATATCGAAGCGGAGCAGTTCGCGCCCCTCGAGTGTGGCGCAGAGCTCGTCGCCCGGACGGACGGGACCCACACCGGCCGGGGTGCCCGTGAAGAGCAGGTCGCCCATGCGCAGGGTCATGTATTGCGACACGCTGGCAATGAGCCTGTCCACCGTGAAGAGCATCTGGGAGGTGTCGCCCGTCTGGCGGCGTTCGCCGTTCACGTCGAGGGCGAACCGAAGACGCTGCACGTCGCCGCCCAGGTCGGCGAGCCGGAGGAACTTCGGGGGCAGGGCCGCCGAGTAGTCGAAGGCCTTGGCGCGCTCCCACGGGAGCCCTTCGGCGATGGCCTGCCGCTGCAGGTCGCGGGCCGTGAAGTCGATGCCGACCCCCACCTCGTCGTAGTAGCGGTGTGCGAAGCGCTCCGAGATGGCTTTCCCGACGCGGTTGATCCGCACGATGAGTTCGCACTCGTAGTGTACCTCCTGCGAGAAACGCGGGATGTAGAAGGGGTCGTTGTTGCGCAGCATGGCCGTGTCGGGCTTTAGGAACCAGATCGGTTCGGCTCCCTCCTCGGCCAGCCCTGTTGCGTGGTGCAGCTCCTCGGCATGGGCCCGGTAGTTGCGTCCGATACAGATGATCTTCATGTGCGGTTCTTTTTGAGTTCTCCGACCATGCAGCGGGCGAATCGTTCGCTGGCTCCCGGACCGCCGATGACGGTGCGCAGCTCCTCGAAGTCGGCCTCCATCCGCCCGCGCTTCGAGCCGCCCGGGAGGATGGCGCGCAACTCGCGCTCGGCGCGTGCGACGTCGAGGTCGGACTGGATGATCTCGGCGACGGCCTCGCGCCCGAGGTTGAGATTGACGAGCGAGACCCAGGGCACCTTCAGCACGTAGGGCTGCAGTTTGACCTGGAACCACAGCGTGCGGTAGACGACCACCTCGGGCGTGCCGAGCAGGGCGGTCTCGAGTGTTGCCGTTCCCGAGGTGACGACGGCCGCCTCGGCCGCGGCGATGGTTTCGTAGGTCTGGTCGCAGACGTAGCGCAGGCCCGTTCCGGCCATGTAACGCTCGTAGAGTGCGCGTTCGAGCCAGGGTACGCCCGTTATGACGAACTGCCGGTCGGGAAACCGCTCGGCCAGCCGGGCCATGAGCGGGAGGTTGTCGCGGATCTCGCCGCGGCGGCTGCCTGCCACCAGGGCGATGATCGGGCGGTCGTCGAGCCCGTTGCGGCGGCGGAATGCAACGCCGTCGGGCAGCATCGGGCGCCGCGCCTCGATGGCATCGACGAGCGGGTTGCCCTCGAAGACGGGCTCGATGCCGTGGTGGGGGAAGTAGTCCCGCTCGAAGGGGAAGATGATGTAGAGCCGGTCCACGTAGCGCCGGATCGACCTCACGCGCCACTCCCGCCAGGCCCACACCTTGGGGGCGATGTAGTAGAACGTGCGGATGCCGTGTTCGCTGGCCCAGCGGGCCATCTTCATGTTGAATCCCGGGTAGTCGATCAGGATCAGCGCATCGGGTCGCCATGCGGCCACATCCTCGCGGCACTCGCGCATCTGGCGGCGGATCGTGCGGAGGTTTCTCAGCACCTGCACGATGCCGAAGAACGAGGTCTCGCGGTAGTGCTTGCGGAGGTTCTGCCTACCGCCCGACTCGGCCATGCGGTCGCCGCCCCAGAAGCGGAACTCCGCCTCGGGATCGGCCTTTCTGAGCCCTTCGATCAGGTTGGCGCCGTGCAGGTCGCCCGAAGGCTCCCCGGCTATGAGGTAGTATTTCATCTCTTCGCTCTTTGGTTCGGTTTTCTGTTTTTCCGGTGTCGCCGGCCCGCGTGAAGGCCGACTGCGGCAGGTCCGTGTCGGGTCACTCCTCCCCGAGCAGGTCGGGCCGCAGGCGTTTGGTGCGCTCCCAGGCCTGCTCGTCCTGCCACTTCTCGATCTGGGCGAAGTTGCCCGAGAGCAGTACGTCGGGAACCCGCCAGCCGCGGAACTCCGCGGGCCGCGTGTAGACGGGCGGGGCCAGCAGGTTGTCCTGGAACGAGTCGGTCAGGGCCGAGGCCTCGTCGCCGATCGCTCCCGGAATGAGCCGCACGACCGAGTCGGCGATGATGCAGGCGGCCAGCTCGCCTCCCGTGAGCACGTAGTCGCCGATCGAGATCTCGCGCGTGATGAGGTGCTCGCGGATGCGGTGGTCGATGCCCTTGTAGTGGCCGCAGAGGATGATGATGTTGCCGAGCGTCGAGAGCCGGTTGGCCTCGTGCTGGTCGTAGCGGATGCCGTCGGGCGAGGTGTAGATGATCTCGTCGTAGGTTCGCTCGCTCTGGAGTTTCTCGACGAGTTCGAAGACCGGCTCGCACTTCATGACCATGCCCGCCTCGCCGCCGAACGGGTAGTCGTCGGTGGTCTTGCGGCGGTCGTGTGCGTAGTCGTGGAGGTTGTGTACGACGATCTGCACGAATCCCTTCTCCTGTGCCCGCTTGAGGATCGACTCGTTCAGGGGCGAGGTCATCAGTTCGGGAACCGAGGATATGATGTCAATGCGCATGGCGGAATATGATGTCTTTCGTTGAATCTTCGGTGAGCGGCACTTCGCGCCCGTGTTCGAGCGTGTATCCTGCGTATCCCAGAGCGGTGAACAGCCGGATGATCTCGGGGCGGTTCGCACCGCCCGTCTCGATGAGCACCGTGGGGCGGAAACGTTCGAGCAGGGGCTGCATCTCATGCATGACCACCACCTCGTACCCCTCGATGTCGCACTTGATGAAGTCGAGCCTTTCGAGCCGGGCGAAAAGTTCGCTGCCGCGGCGCATCTCGGCCGTGAAGGCCGTGTCGGTCTGTCGGCCGCTGTCGTTCACGAAGTTCTGCCCCGTGCCGAAGTAGCCCGTCTCGCGTGCCGAGTCGTTGCCCATGGCCACCGTTCTGGATTGGGTGCCGAGGGCGTAGGGGAGGATCTCGACGTTGCGGCAGCGGCGCAGGTTGCGCTCCAGCACGCGGCGGATCGGCTCCACGGGCTCCACGGCGTAGACCCGCCCTTCGGGGCCCGTGAGGCGGGAGATCGTCCGGGCGTAGTAGCCGAGGTTGGCGCCGATGTCGATGCAGACGTCGCCCCGCCGGACGAGCCGGCCGAGGTGGTAGACGTACTCCGTGGCGGGGGCGTAGCGGCCGATGCCGAGCCGCTGCCAGACGAAGAACATCCGGCTTACGGCGCGCAGGTAGCCCTCGAACGGCAGCGTGCGGTAGAGGATTCGGTGTATGAGCGTCTTCACGGGGTCGGGTCAGCCTTTGTAGTTTACCTCCTCGTTGAGCACCTCGACGATGAAGGGGTTGTAGAGCACCTCGTGGCCGATGGTCGATTCGGGGCCGTGGCCCGGGTAGACGTGCACCTCGTCGCCCAGCGGGACGAGCACGTCGAGGATCGAGCGCATGATCCACGAGTAGTCGCCTCCGGGCAGGTCCGTGCGGCCGATCGACTCGCGGAAGAGCGTGTCGCCCGTAAAGAGCGACTTCGACCCCTCGTCGAAGAAGGCGACGTGGCCCGGCGTATGTCCCGGCGTGCGGAGCACGCGGAGGGAGGTCTTCCCGAAGCGGATCTCCTGCTCGCCGTCCAGGTCGCGCTCCACGGTGGGCATGGCACCGACCTTCACGCCGAAGATCGAGCCGCTCGTGGCGGCGTTTTCGAGCAGGAATGCGTCCTTCGACGAGAGGGCGAACGGGATTCCGTAGCGCTGCTTGAGGTGTTCGACGCCCAGGGTATGGTCGAAATGCCCGTGGGTGTTGGCTGCCAGGACGGGTTTCAGCCCGTGCTCGGCGATGAAGTTGTCCAGGGCGGCATCCTCGCGCGGCGAGCTGTTCCCGGCGTCGATCACGACGCATTCGTTCGTCTCGTCCCAGAGGACGTAGGTGTTCTCCTGTATCGGATTGAATGGCAGGCAGGCGATTTTCAACATGTCTCGGATCTCTTTTTTGGGGGCGGGACGGCGTTCCGGAGCCCGTCGGGCGTGCCCGGTCCGCGGTGCGCCCCGCGAAAGTTTACTTTCGCAAAGATAGCGCTTTTTGCGGGATTTTACCTATCTTTAGCACCCGAATCGAAAATCTTGCACATGAAACGACTCATCCTTGTCCTCTGTGTCGCCCTGTGCCTTTCGCTGCAGGGCCTTGCATCCGACGGAGACTGCCGTACGGTACGCGATATCGCCTACCGCCCCGCGTCGGGCGACCCGCTCATCGACTCGATGTGCCGCCTGGATATCTATCTCCCGGCCGATGCGAAGGATTTCCCGACAATCATCTGGTTTCACGGCGGAGGTCTGTCGGGCGGCCGCCGCGAGATTCCCGAGGCGCTGAAGGGACACGGCATGGCGGTCGTCGGCGTGGAGTACCGCCTTGTGCCGCAGGTGAAGGTGGCCGACTGTGTGGCGGATGCTGCTGCTGCTGCCGCATGGGTCATCGGACACATCGCCTCTTACGGGGGCGATCCGGAGAGGATCTTTGTTGCCGGGCACTCGGCCGGCGGCTACCTGACCTCGATGATCGGCCTCGACAAGCGGTGGCTTGCCCCCTACGGAATCGATCCCGATACGGCTTTCATGGCACTGATCCCCTACAGCGGCCAGGCGGTGACGCACTTCGCGCGCCGCAGTGAGCTGGGGCTGCCCGACACGCAGCCGCTGGTCGATGACATGGCGCCGATGAACCACGTGCGGGCCGATGCGCCGCCGATGCTCATCCTCTCGGGCGACCGCGAACTGGAGATGCTCGGCCGTTATGAGGAGAACGCCTATTTCTGGCGCATGATGCGGATCGTGGGCCATCCCGACGTGCGGCTGCTCGAGTTCGACGGCTACGACCACGGCAACATGCCCGAGGCGGGCCATCCCGTGGCGCTGCGCTACATCCGCGAGATGTTGCGCAAAGCGGAGCGGTAATTGCGTGTATCCGTAGAAAAGCATACCGACATGCACATGCATACAATCGTAAGGACGGCGGCCGCACTTCTGGTGGCGGCGGCCTTTGCCGGGTGTTCGCTGCTGAAGGTGGCCGTGGCCACGGGCGACCCGCTCCCGAAGGAGGAGATGAATCTGAGGACGATGACCCGCGGGTTCTATTACGACATGGTCGGCGAGGTGGCCGCCGCGGCCGACTCGATCGTCGAGCGTTCGTCGGATCCCGCCGTGCGCATTGCCGCCGTGCGGTGGAAGATCCGGGCCACGCGCGCCGGGGTTTCCGCTGCCATGCAGAGCATCCCCGACGTGGCGTTGTCCGATCTCTGGATGCTGTGCCGGCGGATGGATGCGTCGTTCGCCGCGGGGCCCGATTCGCTCCTGTTCGGCGCACAGAGCGACATTGCCCGGCGGACGGCCCGCCGGCTCGATGCGCGCATCGCCCGTCTGGCCCGCCAGATGCTGCCCGCGGAGCGCTATGCGCTCATGGAGCGTTTCGTCGGAGAGTATCTTGCCGAGCATCCCGCTTCGGAGGGTGACGCCGTGGACAACACGACCCTCGCCTGGCTCGAGTACCTGCGCGAAAACGGGGTGGAGCACAATTATGCCACCGGCTCGATTGCCGAGGTGCTGGCCGATGTCAATGACCGCGTGAGCGGGCAGACGCAGCAATTGTCCAATACGCTCGGTTGGTCGAAGGACATCCTCGAGATGCAGTTTCGGCAGGACAGCCTGCGCTCGCAGATCGGAGCGCAACTCGACTCGCTCGAGCGCGATTTCGGCCGTATGGTCGCCGTGGCGGAGCACCTGCCCGAGATCTCGGACCGTGTGCTGGAGGAGATGAACGGCCAGGTTACGCAACTTGTCTGGACAATGAACGCCTCGGTTGAGGAGGCTTTCGGCCTTTTCGACCGCCAGCGGATGGCTCTGCAGGGCTACGTCACGCAGGAGCGGGAGGCGCTCATCGGGCAGCTCCGCACCACGGGCGAGGAGCTCGTGCGTTCGGCGCTCGATGCCGTGCCGGGGCTTGTCGGGCGGATCCTGTTCTATGTCGTGCTGGCGCTCGCCGTACTGATCGGCGGCCCCTTTGCCCTGGGCTTCTGGCTCGGCGGCGTCCGGCAGCGCGCGAAGTGGAAAAAGGAGGGAAACGGGTGATTTTTTGTTACCTTTGCCGCACAATACCGGAAATATGGCAAGAAAGAAAGCGAATTACCCCCTGATCGAGGGGCTGGAGATAACGACGCTCGCGGCCGAAGGCAAGGCCATGGGGCGCTGGCAGGACGTGGTGGTCTTCGTGCCGATGACCGTGCCGGGCGATGTGGTGAACGTGCAGATCCGCTCGAAGCGGCGCCGCTACATGGAGGGCTACGTCGTCGAGTATGTGAAACGCTCGCCGCTGCGTGCCGAACCCTTCTGCGAGCACTTCGGCGTATGCGGCGGCTGCAAGTGGCAGAACCTGCCCTACGCCGAACAGCTGGCCTTCAAGACGGCGCAGGTCCGCGACCAGCTGACGCGCATCGGGAAGATCGGGCTGCCTGAAATCGCGCCCTGCCTCGGCTCGGCCCGTACGCAGTTCTACCGCAACAAACTCGAGTTCACCTTTGCCGACCGCAGGTGGCTCACGCGCGAAGAGGTGGCGGCCGGGGGCGATATCGAGGCGACACCCGCCGTGGGGTTCCACATCCCGAACATGTTCGACAAGGTGCTCGACATCCGCAAGTGCTGGCTGCAGCCCGAACCGTCGAATGCCATTCGCACCGAAGTCCGCCGCTACTGCCTCGAGCACGGTTATACGTTCCACAACGCCCGCGAACATACGGGGTTCATGCGCAACATGATCGTCCGCACGGCCTCGACGGGCGAGGTGATGGTGATCGTCGTCTTCGGCGCCGACGACCGCGAACGGATCGGCGCGCTGCTCGACCACCTTGCGGAGTGCTTCCCCGAGATCACGTCGCTTTTTTATGTGGTCAATACGAAACTCAACGACTCGGTGGGCGACCTCGATCCGGTCTGCTGGCGCGGCAAGGACCACATCATCGAACAGATGGAGGGGCTGCGTTTCAAGGTGGGCCCCAAGTCGTTCTACCAGACCAATTCGGAGCAGGCCTACGAACTCTACAAGGTGGCGCGCGACTTTGCCGACCTGCAGCCCGGCGACATCCTCTACGACCTCTATACCGGTACGGGAACCATCGCCAATTTCTGTGCGTCGCGCTGCCGGAAGGTCGTGGGCGTGGAGTATGTCCCCGAGGCAATCGCCGACGCGAAGATCAACTCCGAACTGAACGGCATCGCCAACACGGTCTTCTATGCCGGAGACATGAAGGAGGTGCTCGACGACCGTTTCGTCGAGGCGAACGGCCGTCCCGACGTCATTGTCCTCGATCCGCCCCGGGCGGGAGTCGATGAGCCGGTCATCGAGGTCATCCTGCGCGCCGCACCCCGGCGGATCGTCTACGTGAGCTGCAATCCCGCCACGCAGGCCCGCGACCTGGCGCTGCTCGACGGTGCCTACCGCGTGGAGGCCGTACAGCCGGTGGACATGTTCCCCCACACGCACCACGTGGAGAATGTCGTGAAACTCGTGCGCCGCTGAGTGCAACTCCGGCAGTCGTGTGCCGTGGCCGTTCAGACCTCCGTTCCCCGCATTCCGAAGCCCTTTTGCCGGGTGAACCGCCCGCGACGGCGGGTGAATCGCCCGCTTTCCGACGCAGTAATCCGGCCGCTCCGGCGTTTAATTTGCAAAGGAATTTTCCGAAACCCCTAAAAAACGGTAACGATTATGAAAAAACTGATTGCAATGGCGGTCGTGGCGCTGATGGCGCTTCCCGCAGCGGCACAGATGCAGGAGGCTTATCCCAGCTACATCCAGGTCACGGGCCGGGCCGAGAAGGAGCTGACACCCGATGAATTCTACCTGCAGATCGTCATCAACGAACGCGATTCGAAGGGCAGGATCTCGGTCGAGAACCAGCAGCGCGACATGGTCGCCGCGCTCCGGAAGCTCGGGGTCGATGTCGAGAAGCAACTCAAGATGGCCAACCTCTCGAGCGAGTTCTTCAAGAAGAACACCTCGGTGGCAATGGCCAAGTATCAGCTCCAGCTGGGTTCGTCGGGCGAGGTGGCAAAGGTCTGGCAGACGCTCGACGGCCTGGGAATATCGAATGTCTCGATTCTGAAGGTGACCCACTCGCAGCTGGACAAATACAAGCAGGAGGTGCGCCTGGAGGCCATGCGCAACGCCCAGGAGAGCGCGCGGGAGATGGCCGGCGCCATCGGACAGACGATCGGCAAGTGCTTCTACATCTACGACTCGAACAGCAATGTGCTGCCGGTCATGTACGACAATGCGGTGCTGATGCGCAGTGCAAAGGCTGCGGCCGATGCGGAGAGTGCCGCGGGGGAGGATCCGCTTGAGTTCAAGACGATCAAGCTGGAATACGGCGTGCAGGCGAAGTTCGTACTCGAATGACGGCTGACGGGCAAAGGCGGACGCTCCTCGTAGAGCGTCCGCTTTTTTTTGTGCCGGTTCGGAGGAAAAGGGGGCGAAAAGTGCACCGGAATTCGGATTTCCCGTTTTTTCGTATTATCTTTGTTTACTTTTCCCTGAAATTTCAGGGGTGTAAAACGCATTGTTTATGGTAAAGCAGATTTGTTTCGACTACGAGCATTACGCCGCGCTGTCGGAGCTCCCGGAGCCCGACCGCCGGCTGGTCGCCGAGGCCGAGCAGGCTTCGGCTTCGGCACATGCGTCCTATTCGCACTTCCGGGTCGGCGCTGCGGCGCGTCTGCGCAGCGGGCGGATCCTCCGCGGCAGCAACTTCGAGAGCGAGGTTTTCCCTGCGGGGCTCTGCGCCGAACGTTCGCTGCTCTTCTACGCGCAGGCCAACCATGCCGACGACCCGATCGAGGCGCTGGCCATCGCTTCGGATCCCTCCGAGCGGGAGTGCTATCCCTGCGGACAGTGCCGTCAGGTGCTGGTCGATGTCGAACGGCGGCAGGGAACGCCCCTGCGGGTGATCATGTCCGGCGGCGGAACGGCCTCGGTGGTCGCCTCCGCGACACTGCTGCTGCCCTTTACCTTCAAGTTGTAACCCTGCGACGATGTTCTCACCCGACGACATTCTCTACGAGGACAACCACCTGCTGGTTGTCAATAAACGCTGCGGAGACCTGGTGCAGCCCGACCCTTCGGGCGAGAGCGCCCTCGAGGACCAGATCAAGGCCTTCATCAAGCGGCGCGACGCCAAACCCGGCGAGGTCTTCCTCGGCGTGGTGCACCGCATCGACCGTCCCGTGAGCGGGGCGGTGCTCTTCGCCAAGACCTCGAAGGCGCTGACGCGCCTCAACGAGATGCTCCGCGAGGGGCGCATCCGAAAAGTCTACTGGGCGCTGACCGAGGCGACGCCCGATCCCGAGCAGGGCGAGTTGCGCCACTACATCCTGCGCGACGGCAAGACCAACCGCTCGCGGGCCTATGACGCCCCGAAGGGCGATGCCAAGGAGGCCCGCCTGCGCTACGAGACGCTCGGCGTGGGGACGCGCTATACGCTGCTGGGCATCGAGCTGCTCACCGGCCGCCACCACCAGATCCGCGCGCAACTGTCGAAGATCGGCTGCCCGATCCGCGGTGACCTCAAGTACGGGGCGAAACGCTCGCTGCCCGGGGGCGGCATCTCGCTCCACTCGCGCTGCGTGGAGTTCGACCACCCGGTGCGCCACGAACCCGTGTCGGTGACGGCTCCCGTCCCGGCGGGCGACAACCTGTGGGCCTATTTCGAAAACCGATGATGCCATGAGACTGTTGATTCAGCGAGTTCGCGAAGCCTCCGTCACGATCGGAGGCGTGTGCTGTTCCCGGATCGGGGCGGGGCTGCTTGTCTTCGTCGGGGTCGGCACGGAAGATACCGACGAGGATCTGGAATATCTGGCCGGCAAACTGGTGCGTCTGCGCATCTTCGACGACGAGGCCGGCGTGATGAACCTCGATCTCCTTCAGACCGGGGGCGAGATGCTTGTCGTCAGCCAGTTCACGCTGCAGGCCTCCACGCGCAAGGGCAACCGCCCGAGTTACATCCATGCGGCTCCCGAGCCCGTTTCGCGGCCGCTCTACGAACGCTTCGTCGAGCGGGTCGCCGCGTTGGCCGGGAAACCCGTCGCCACGGGGCGTTTCGGCGCCGACATGCAGGTGGCGCTGGTCAATGACGGGCCCGTCACGATCTGGATGGACTCGAAAAACCGGGATTGACCGAATTTTTACTTTACCGTATCATAGATGAAGAAAACGCTACTTTTGCTTTTTTGCGGCATTGCCGCACTGTGCGTCTCCTGCAAGGAGGGGGACGATGCCGCCACCCGTTTCAGCTTCTCGCTGCCCGAGGTGGTCTCGGTTGGCTCGACTACGGCCGACGTGAGCAGCCGGGCCGGGTTCACGCTCAACGACTATCCGGGACTCGAACGGGGCTTCGCCTACGGCCCGGCCGATGAGGCTGCCGAAGGCTACCGGACGGTGAAGGTCACCGAATTCGAGCGCAATGCGATTTCGGCCCGCCTGACCGGTCTGGATCCCGAAACCAGCTATCGGGTCCACGCCTACGTGAAGCTGGGAGACTCGCGGATCCTGAGCGACGGCGCCGGGTTCACGACCCTTCCCGGTGACGGTGGAGGTGACGGAGACGGCGATGGTGATGGTGACGGCGATGGTGACGGCGGCGGTGTTTCCGGGCCGACCAGGTACTCCGGATGGCCCGAGCTGCTCGCCGAGCAGGAGTCGAACAGCGACTATTACTATGCCTACCACCTCTGCCCCGACCTGACGATCCGCGGCTACAAGGCCCGCAACTACACGGTCTGCTTCAGCGCCGAGCACCACTGCCCGGTCTGGGTGGCCGCCCCGCGCCACGACTGTTACGAGGGCACTGCCAACCGGACGGATGCCTACGAGGCCGATCCCGACATCCCTTCGGGTATCCAGTACTACAGCAAATCGACGGGCAGCGGCTGCAACAAGGGCCACATGCTCGGCTCGGCCGAACGGACCTGTTCGAGGGCGGTGAACGAGCAGGTCTTCTACTTCTCGAACATTGCACCACAGTACCGAGAAGGATTCAATACCGGAGGTGGCGGCTGGAACCTTCTCGAGGACTGGATCGACACGAAGGTCTGCGCCGATACGACCTATCTGGTGATCGGAACCTACTTCGACCGCTATGAGGACCGTTACGGCAATACGGCTTCGCCCAAGAAGATTTCGTTCGGCAACCGGAACGATGTCTCGTGTCCCACGATGTTCTACATCGCCGTGCTGCGGACCAAGAAGGGCAATACCGGCAAGTCGGTGCAGGAGTGCTCGGCCGACGAGCTGATGTGTGCGGCCTTTGTCCGCTGCCACAACAATGCCCTCAAGAACGTGAATGTCTCGTCGAAGGACATGTATTCGATCGCCGAGCTGGAGGAGCTCACCGGCTTTACCTACTTCCCGAACGTGCCCAACGCACCGAAGGATTCGTACAAAGCCTCCGACTGGGGCCTGTAGCCGATGGCCTATCCGTGGGGCGATACGCGCCGCTTCAACTCCTATGCGGGTTATTTCCGGCGCCTGTTCGGCGGGCGGGTGCAGAAACTCTCGGTCGATGCCGGGTTCACCTGCCCCAACCGCGACGGGCGTGTCGGCCGCGGCGGCTGCACGTTCTGCAACAACGGGGCCTTCACCCCCTCCTACTGCAATCCGGCCAAAAGCATCCGGCAGCAGATCGACGAGGGGATCGCCTTCCACCGCTGGCGCTACCGCGGGGCGCAGCGCTACCTGGTCTACTTCCAGTCCTACTCCAACACCTACGCGCCGCTTGAGCGGCTGCAGACGCTCTACGGCGAGGCGCTGTCACACCCCGACGTCGCGGGCCTCATCGTCGGGACGCGCCCCGACTGTGTGGATGGCCCGACGCTCGACCTGCTCGCCTCGCTGGCCCACGACCGGTATGTGGCCGTCGAGTACGGTATCGAATCGACCTCCGACGCCACGCTGCGGGCCGTGAACCGGGGCCACGACTTCGCCTGCGCCCGGCGGGCTGTCGAGATGACCGCCGCCCGGGGGCTCCCCGTCGGCGCGCACTTCATCCTCGGGCTTCCGGGCGAGAGCGATGCGCAGCTCGTCGCGCAGACCGCAGAGATCAACTCCCTGCCGCTCACGACGGTGAAGTTCCACCAGCTGCAGGTCTTCCGCGGGACGCCGATGGCGGCCGAATACGATGCCTCCCCCGGGCGATTCCGCTTCTGGACCGTCGATGAGTACATCGATCTCTTCGTCGAGATTCTCCGCCGGCTGCGCCCCGACCTGGTCGTCGAGCGTTTTGCCTCGGAGGCGCCGCCGCGCTACCACTACGGCCGGAACTGGGGCCTGATCCGCAACGAACAGCTTTGGTCTCTGCTCGAAAAAAGATTGGCAGAACGCAATGCCTATCAAGGCGAATTTTTTATATCTTTGTAGGAAAAGTAACGCTAAACCCTGTGCGCCCTATGAAAACGCTTACCTTCGAAACCGTCCTGAAAACCATCAAGGAGTACTTTCTGATGGCGCTGGGCATGATGTTGTACTCGTTCGGCTGGATCGGCTGTATCATGCCCGTCAAGGGTACGGGCGGCGGTGCGGCGGGTCTCTCGCTGGTGCTGTGCCATGCCCTCGAGCAGGTCGGCATCGACATCCAGATCGGTACGATGGTCTTCTTCCTCAATGCCGTGCTGCTGCTCATCGCGGGATTCATCATCGGCTGGAACTTCGGCGTGAAGACGATCTTCTGCGTGGTGGTCATCTCCCTGGGCATGAACTTCTGGCAGTCGGTGCTCCCGGAGGGCGACTTCCTCCATTTGGAGCGTATCCTTGCGGTGATTCTGGGCGGTATTCTGGCCGGTATCGGTATTGCGCTGTGTTTTGCACAGGGAGGTTCCACGGGCGGTACCGACATCGTGGCGATGATCATCAACAAATACCGCACGGTGAGCTACGGCAAGATCCTCATCTTCTCGGATTTCATCATCATCGGTTCGTCTCTGCTCGTCGGATTCCACATCGACACGGTGATCTACGGTTACGTGATGACGGCCGTCGTGGGGTATACCGTCGATATGATCATGGCCGGCAACCAGCAGTCGAGTCAGGTGCTCATCGTCACGCACGATTACGAGAAGATGGCCGACGCCATTGCGCAGAATGTCCACCGCGGCGTGACGCTGCTCGATTCCCAGGGGTGGTACACCAAGGAGCGCTCGAAGGTGGTCATGGTGGTGTGCCGCAAGCGTGAAACCGCCACGATCCTCAAGTTCGTGAAGACGATCGATCCCGATGCCTTCATGTCGGTGGGCTCGGTGATGGGTGTCTACGGCAAGGGCTTCCAGGCGATCAGCAAACCCTGATGCCCCGGTATGCCGATATCGTGCTGCCGCTGGCGCAGCCGGCCTATACGTTCGCCGTACCCGACGGCCTCTCCCTTGCCGAAGGTCAGGCCGTGGCCGTACAGTTCGGCCCCCGCAGGTTCTACACCGGGATTGTCTGGCGGATCCATGACCGCCGTCCCGATTTCAAGACCGTAAAACCCGTCTCGCGCATCCTCTACGATGTGCCGCTGCTCTCGGCGCCGATGCGTGCGCTGTGGGAGTGGATTGCCTCCTACTACATGTGTACGGTCGGCGAGGTGATGCGCGTGGCGCTGCCTTCGCTGATGAAGCCTTCGGGCGATACGGAGGAGGAGTTCTCCGAGGAGGAGTTCCGCCCCCGCACGGAGAGCTATGTCGCCCTGACCCGGGAATTGTGCGACGAAGAGCGCTTCCATGAACTTTGCGAACGCATCGAACGCCGGGCCCCGAAGCAGTACGAGGCGCTGCTCGAACTGGCCTCGGCCGGCGACGGAACCCGCATCGCAACGGGTGAGGTGGCCCGCCGCCTGCTGCGTGCCGACCGGAGTGTGCTCCACGCCCTCGAACGCAAGGGTTGGATCACCGTGTCCGAGCGGGAGCGCACGGTCGAGTGCGGCGGCTCGGCCTTCCGCCTGCCGGAGCTGACGCCCCACCAGCAGCAGGCGCTCTCCGCCCTGCGCGCAGCCTACGCCGAAGGGCGCTCGACCGCCCTGCTGCAGGGTATCACCGGATCGGGCAAGACCGAAATCTACATCCACCTGATCGCCGAGGTGCTCCGCTCGGGGGGCGACGTGCTGCTGCTCGTCCCCGAAATCGCCCTCACGGCGCAGCTCATCGAGCGCATGGAGCGGATCTTCGGCAGCCGTGTCACCGCCTACCATTCGAAACTCACGAACCGCCGCCGCACGGAGACCTACCTGCGCCTGAGCCGCTCCGATGGGGGTGAGTTCGTCGTCGGTGTGCGGTCGTCGATCTTTCTGCCGCTCAAGCACCTGCAACTGGTGATCGTCGATGAGGAACACGATGCCAGCTACAAACAGACCGAGCCCGCGCCGCGCTACCACGCGCGCGACTGCGCCGTGGTGATGGCGCGCCTGTTCGGCGGGCGCACGCTGCTCGGGAGCGCGACGCCGTCGCTCGAGTCGTGGCTCAACGCCCGGAGCGGCAAGTACGGGCACGCCGTACTGAGCGAGCGCTACGGTGCGGGCCGCCTTCCCGCCGTGCTTGTTTCCGATACGCTGCGCGCCGCGCGGCGCGGCGAGCGGCATGTCCACTTCAACAAACTGCTGCTCGACCGGATCGGCGAGACACTCGCCCGGGGCGAGCAGGTGATGCTCTTCCAGAACCGCCGCGGCTTCTCGCCCTACGTCGCCTGTACCGAGTGCGGCTGGACGGCGCGCTGCCCCCAGTGCAACGTGACGCTGACCTATCACAAGAACGGTTCGAAACTCGTCTGCCACTACTGCGGCCATACGGAACCGGTGCCGGCCAAATGTCCCTCGTGCCGGGTGACCGACGTTGTGCCGGTGGGCTTCGGGACCGAGAAGATCGAGGAGGAGATTGCCCGCGTCTTCCCCGAGGCGCGCGTGGCCCGGCTCGACCGCGACAGCGTGACCTCCGAGCGGGCCTTCAATGCCATCATTGCCGATTTTGCCGAACACCGGACCGACATACTGGTCGGCACGCAGATGATCACCAAGGGGTTCGACTTCGGGGGCGTCTCGCTCGTGGGGATCCTCAATGCCGACAACCTGCTCAACAACCCCGACTTCCGGGCCTCCGAGCGGGCCTTCCAGCTGATGATGCAGGTGGCCGGACGGGCCGGGCGCCGCGCCGACGGCGGGGAGGTGGTGATCCAGACCTCCGAGCCGGGCCATCCCGTCATCCGCCAGGTTGCGGCGGGCGACTACGAGGCGATGGCCTGCGAGCAGCTTGCCGAGCGCGAGTCCTTCTTCTACCCGCCCTATGCGCGGCTCACCTCCCTGACGCTCCGCCACCGCGACCCGACGCTGCTGCGCCGTGCCGCCGCGGAGCTCGCCTCGGGGCTGCGCACGCGCTTCGGAAGGCGCCTGCTGGGCCCCATGACGCCGCCCGTGGACCGCATCCGGGGCGAATACCTGCTGTCGCTGCTCCTGAAGATCGAGAGCGGAGCCTCTTTCGCCCGGGCCCGCGAACTGCTCGGGGCCGAGCTGACGCGTTTCGGCGCCCTCGCCGATTTCAAATCCGTCACCGTCGTGGTCAATGTCGATCCTCAGTGATATCCTCTCCGACCTGGCGTCGCTGTTTTTCCCGCCCCGCTGCGCCGTCTGCGGGGAGCCCCTTGTCCGCGGCGAGCGGTGCGTCTGCACGCTCTGCCGGGCGACGGCGCCCCTGACGGGCTACTGGCGCGAGGCCGACAACCCCGTGCTGCGCAAGTGCTGGGGTCTGGTCCCCGTCGAGCGGGCCTCGGGATTCCTCTTCTTCGTGCACGGGAGCGGCTGGCGGCGGCTGATCCACTCCTTCAAGTACCGCGGAGCCTGGCGCACGGCCCGGGAGATGGGGGTGTGGTACGGGCGCTGCCTGCGCGAGAGCGGCCTCTACGACGGGATCGATGTGGTCGTCCCGCTGCCGCTGCACCCCTTCAAGCGGTGCCGGCGGGGCTACAACCAGTCGGAGTATCTGGCCGAGGGAATTGCCGCGGAGCTGGGTGTCCCGGTGGACCGATACAGCGTGCGGCGGCGCCGGAACACCGCAAGCCAGGCCCTCAAGAGCCGCCGCGAACGGGCCGCCAATGTCGAGGGAGCCTTTGCCGTGCGCCGGCCCGAACGGCTCGCCGGCCGTCACATCCTGCTGGTCGATGACGTGATGACCACGGGCTCCACGTTGCTCGCCTGTGCCTCGGAGATCCTGCGCGCCGTGCCCGGATGCCGCATCAGCCTCGCCGCACTCGCCGTCTCGCGCCGCGAACTGGGCGTCAGGGAGTGACCCCGGCCGGACTGCCTGTCGGCCAGTGCCTTTCGGCCGGGACGGCAAAAAACTCTGCCCGCTCTGTTTTGATATGTCGGCGCGAATCGCTACTTTTGACCTTTGAAAGATTCCGATACGATGGCGAAAGATTTTAGACCCTCCTCCCGCAATCGGGAGGCCTATGATGCTTTGACCGAAACGAACGGCAACGTCCCCCCTCAGGCAGTCGAACTGGAGGAGGCGGTGCTGGGTGCCCTGATGCTCGAAAAGGACAGCATCATCACCGTCCAGGAGTTCGTCACCCCCGAAGCGTTCTATACCGAGGAGCACCGTCTGATCTACAAGGCCATCGAGGAGCTGTCGATGGAGCTCAAGCCCATCGACCTCTATACGGTGACCGAGCGGTTGAAGGCCAAGAAGGAGCTGAAGAAGGTGGGCGGCGCGGCCTATCTGGCGCAGCTCACGCAGAAGGTCGGCTCGGCGGCCAACGTGGAGTTCCATGCCAAGATCATCGCCCAGAAATACGTGCAGCGCGAGCTGATCCGTTCGGCCACGGAGATCCAGCGCCGCTCGTACGACGAATCGACCGACGTCACGGACCTGATCGGCTTTGCCGAGGGGGAGATCTTCAAGGTGGCCGAGGGACACGTCAAGCGGTCGGTGCAGTCGTCGAAGGATATCCTGGCCCGGGCGCTGATGCAGATCGAGGAGGCCTCGAAGAACACAAGCGCCTTCAACGGCGTGCCGTCGGGCTTCATGGCCCTCGACCGCGTGACGCTCGGCTGGCAGCTGTCGGACCTGATCATCGTTGCGGCGCGTCCCTCGATGGGTAAGACCGCCTTCGTGCTTACGATGGCCCGCAACATGGCCGTGGACCACGAGCAGGGCGTGGCCTTCTTCTCGCTCGAAATGTCGGCCGTACAGCTGATGATGCGTCTGATCGTGGCCGAGACGGGCCTTCCGGGCAACGACATCAAGTCGGGCCGCCTGACGCCCGAGCAGTGGCGCCACCTCGAGTCGGCCACCAAGCCGCTGGGCTCGGCCCCGCTCTACATCGACGATACGCCGGCGCTGTCGGTCTTCGAGTTCCGCTCGAAGGCCCGGCGTCTGAAGATCCACAACGACATCAAGATCATCATCATCGACTACCTCCAGCTGATGACCGGCAACCAGGATACAAAGGGCAACCGCGAGCAGGAGGTGGCCTTCATCTCGCGGACGCTCAAGGCCATTGCCAAGGAGCTGAACGTCCCGGTGATCGCCCTTTCGCAGCTGAGCCGCGCCACCGAGATGCGCGGCGGCTCGAAGCGGCCCCAGCTCTCGGACCTCCGCGAGTCGGGTGCCATCGAGCAGGATGCCGACATCGTGGCCTTCATCCACCGCCCCGAGTACTACGGCATCAATCAGGACGAGAACGGCATGCCCACGGCGGGCATGGCCGAGATCATTCTGGCCAAGCACCGTAACGGCGCCGTGTGCGACGTGAACCTGCGTTTCCTCAAGGAGCAGGCGCGCTTCGCCGACATGGACGATTCGATGCTGCCTCCCGGACAGGCCTCCGAGAGCCAGCAGGCCTACGACGACTACGCCAGCGGCTCGAACGGCATGCCTTCGGGCGGCTTCCCGGGCGGTCTGGGATCGGCGACGGGCAGTTCGGAGTTCGACCTGAAGCCGCGTGCGCTCGATGACGAGGCGCCGTTTTGACGCGCGCCGGAGACGATGGACAGCAGGCGGCCGGAGCTGCCTCCGTCGGGACACCCGACGGGGAGACCGGTGCGCAAGAATAGATAAGAAGAAACCGTTATGTTCGTCCGCACATATGCCGGAGCGGTTGTCGGGATCGACGCCGTCAGGGTGACCGTCGAGGTCAATATCACGGGCGGCGGCCTGGGACTCTACCTGGTGGGGCTGCCCGACAATGCCGTGAAGGAGAGCGAACAGCGGATCCGTTCCGCCTTCGACAACATCGGGGAGCGGATGTCGGGCCGCAAGACCGTCGTGAGCCTGGCTCCGGCCGATCTCCGCAAGGAGGGCGCGGGCTTCGACCTGCCGATCGCCGTGGGGATCCTCGCGGCGATGGAGCGCATCCCGGCCGAAGCGGTCGAGGGGACGCTGTTTGTGGGCGAACTGTCGCTCGACGGGTCGTTGAAGCCCGTGCGCGGCGTGCTCCCGATCGCCGTCTGCGCCCGCGATGCGGGACTGCGGAGGCTGGTTGTCCCGGCGGACAATGCGGCCGAGGCGGCTGTCGTCGAGGGGATCGAGGTCCTCGGTGCCGGGTCGCTCGGGCAGTTGCTCGGGGTGTTGCGC
>ERZ1026929.37-NODE-37-length-68955-cov-21.345094_pt1 | contig 68955 bp, 57 predicted proteins | sample MGYA00519463_ERZ1026929 | MGnify/ENA primary metagenome ERZ1026929 (study PRJEB26926, sample SAMN06164829) | human gut metagenome | biome: ENVO:00009003; feature: ENVO:2100002; material: ENVO:00002003 | host: Homo sapiens | place: USA | collected 2012 ... | reverse complement strand
CGGAACTCTGTCGGAGCCTTCCGACAACTCTACGACACCCTATATAAAAAAAAGAGACCAACCCTTTTGGGTCAGCCTCCTTTTTTTATTATCGGTGTTAAGGTTAGGGGTTATCTTCGGTTCATCGACTCATCGGATTTATTATCAGTTTATCGGGATATCTGGTTTATCCGTTTAAGAATCTCGTGCGCTAAAAGGCTTGATTTGCACCCGTGAATCTCGCCCCCCCGCAGGCACAGGCGCACTGCAACTTACCTTGTTCTCGCGATGCGCACCGGGCGAAAATCACTATGATGGGTAAGCCGGACAGCGGCATGGCCCGCTTATCTCAATCCCCCTAACCCCCTTTTTAAGGGGGCACATCAGGGCCTACGGGCTTTCCATCGCCGCTCGGCTGCCCTGCCCGCCAACTCCGGCCCGGCATCTGAAGATGCCTTCCCTGAGGAATTCCGCTTGCGAAGCACCCTGAGCAGAGCGGGCTTTTGCCGCAGTTCGGCCATAACAGTCGCGGCTGCCTGACGGCTCATTGACAAAACCAGAGACAGACTGACACTTTCAAATATCATCCGAAAAAGTTACATTTGTACTGACGGGCCAGAAAGCCATGCCTGACAAGCCCCAAGAAGCAATTGTTGGACAAATATCAAATTGGACAAGTATCAAGTATTGAAATAAACAAACATAAAAGTCAAGAGCCATGAAAAAGTTGATCATCACTGCCATTCTATGCGTGAGCGCACTTTTCAGCGCCAAAGGTCAGACCGTATTCACATGCGAATACCGCACTGAAGCCGACGTGAAAGTATATGTCACCAATTACCGGAACGAAGCTGACCTTGTCGTCTATAAATGCGACTACCGGAACGAGGCAAGCGGCAACAGAGGCCTCTGGTACTTCGTGGAATACCGCACCGAAGCCAAGAAGAAAATTTATTTCGTGAACTATCGCAACGAAGCTGATCTGGTCATCTATTTCACCCACTACCGCAACGAAGCCGGATGGCGCAACGAAAAGAAGGAGCAGCTGATGAAGGAATAGTAAGAGAGATCGTATAAAAATAAAAAAAGGCCTTACTTTCGATAAGGACCTTTTTAAATCGTTGAGTAATGACGCCTCACGCGCAAAAACTCACACTAACCACATAATTAATAACACTAAAACTAATAACCAACGAGTTGTCTGTGAGAGAACCTCATCATCAACTCGATTGCAAAGTTACGACTTTATTGTTTCACTGCAAATAATTTATAACAATTTTTTAGAATATTTTACGCTCTAAAATATATAGCATTGACTCTCAATAATTTAAAACGTAACTAAAATTTTGAAAAAATTTTTGCATATTAAAAAATAATCTATTAAAACGTTTGTGGATAGGGTGAATTTTTATTAAAATATTTATACCTAAGATTGCGCTTAAAAAGTGTAATGAATTTCGCAAAATCGCTTACAATCCTTAATTTTTCACGCCCTGAGCCTGTAGTTTACGCATATCGCTCCGGTATTTAGAGTAGAAGAACACCCCTGCCAAGGTCAAGCCGATAGGAAAACCGAGCCATATACCCTGCAAGCCCAAACCGGCCTTGAACGCCAGAAGGTACGCTGCTGGAATCGCGATCAGGTAATAGCTTACAAAAGCAGCGTACATAATCGGCTTCACATCCTGAAGGCCGCGCAGGACATTGGCAAAACAGATCTGGAGCCCGTCGCCGAACTGATAGGCAAACAATATGAAGAAAAGTGAAACGGCGAGCCCCGACACCTCAGGCGAATCCGTGAACACACCGGCCGCAGGGAATCGGAACACATAGAGCAGTACCGAAAGCACCACTGAAATGGAAATGATCATCATATAACCTTTCCGCACATACTCCTTGATACCGGCAAAATCCCGCTTGCCGAACGCTCCGGAAACAAGTATGGAGATAGCAAACGACAGCCCCTGGAGCATCAGGAAAAAGAGCTGAGATATGGTGATGACCACCTGATGTGCAGCGAGTTCCATAACTCCGAGCCAGCCCGCCATAATCGCCGCGAACGAAAAAGTCGAGGTCTCCAATGCCATCTGGACAGCCACCGGATAGCCGATGCCGAAAAGATGCTTCATCTTCACCCTGGACAGAAGCGATGCACGGAACGCCGACACATATTCCTTGAAATCTTTTGACTTCCAGATATATAGTGCAAAGAGAACCAGAATGAGAGCACGGGACAGGAGAGTACTTATACCGGCTCCGAGCAAGCCCATTTCAGGAAGGCCCATCTTGCCGTAAATCAGAATCCAGTTGCCGAAGATGTTCATCACGTTGCCGAACATCAGGAAAAGCATGGACACGACCGGCCTGCAGATACCGTCAGTGAACTGCTTCAGGACATTGAATCCTAGGGCAAATACCGTAGAAACACCCACGACGATATAATACGGACGTATCATCGGGAGCAATTCCGGTTCCTGCCCGAAGCAGTCGAGAAAAAAGTAAATCACTGTCAATGCGACAACACCCACCAGTCCTACAATTCCGTTCAGGGCCAATCCGTTCTTTACAGTTGTGCCCACGCCCTTGACATTTCCGGTTCCGTGGAACGAACCGACAATCGGGGTCATGCCGGAAGCGAAACCAAGTTCTGCAAGGATGAAGAGATTCATGACATTGTTCACGAAAGACGATGCCGCAAGTTCTTCCACGCTGTGCCAGCCTATCATTATATTGTCCGCGAATGCCAAAATTATGACACAGGCCTGCCCCAACATTATCGGAATTCCGATTTTAAGTATTTCTCTTATTTTATGCATTGTATCTGATTGCTGACAAGAAGCTTCCATACAGCTTCGAAGTATAACCACCAAAAACCAACCGGGGCGCAAAGATAGTAAAAAAAGGCGGAGGAAGCTCTCCCCCGCCGTAATATATCATATCATAAGAAACCGATTAGCGTGTCAATGCTGATGCAGCCTCTTTGCTGAACTCGAACCAGTCACTGCATGGCTCATAATTGTAAGGAACAAATTCTGATACACGCACATATACATTATCCGACTTGCTTCCCACATAAACATCTACCATAACCGCGCTACCGCCCGGAGTCTCTGCCCAGTCATACGAAGACACTTTTCCGTTCAATGAGGAAAGTATGTCATTCTTGGCAGTTGCTGAATAGTACTTGATTTTACGCTTATATACAAGTCCGGTATTCACATCCTTGTAGCCGGTCTTTAGGAACAGAAGCATCAGGATGCCCGGAACAGCCAGGACAGTACCGAAAATGTTTACGGATACAGAAGAAGGGATTGCAATCAGGACAATGCCCAAAACAGTCATAACTGAAGATATGAGGATATCACGTGTCGAACGCACGCGTACAAATTCTTTATTCATTTTTTATAAATTATTAGAAATCAACAAATTCAAAAACCATTCACAATATGCTCCGCTCGGCAACGACCGATACACAAGAGCCAGGGAACGGCATCTAAGAACGGTATTTCCTCAAACCTATAAAGAAATGTGAAAAAGAATACTTACCTGTCGGAAACAAACCCGCCGAACGGAAATAAGTGGAGAATGCACTCAGCGGCATAAATTTACCGGCACGCACACATATCACTCTGGACAGACTCTCTGCCAATGTACGGGCTCCACCCGGTCTTTCACGGCAGACCAAAGACGGCACCCTCGGAGAAGAAACCACATTTTCCGCCTGCGAAAGGCACATCGTGGTCAGGTCCTCGTAAAAAAGCCTGTCCTCATCCGTCGATTTCAGAACCGAAACAGTTTCACAATCCGACGCAACTATCTGACAACCTGATATTTCCTCAGAAGACAAGCCTTCCCCGCAGCAAGACAACGGACTGATGCCACAGGCCGTAAAAGCCAGTGTCACCAGAACAAGCAATATGCGGAAAACGCTTTTCATTGTCAATGACTATTCAGTTTCTGCGACTTTCTCCTGCGAAGCAGCTTCCTCTTTGGTCAGCATCTTGCAGACGCCATCGAACTTCGCGCCCAGCTCGACCACGAGACGCTGGATATGCAACTCGCCCTTGACCTCGCATGAATCCTTCAATGTCAATGTATCCCTCACGAAAATATTGCCGGTGAGTTTACCCCAGAAATCGAGATTCTCACAAACGATATCTCCTTCAATTTCAGCCTTTTCGCCTACCACGACGCGCCCTGCTGAGACAATACGGCCTTCAAACCGTCCGTCAATCCTGAGGTCATTCGGTGAATTGATCTCACCCTTTATAACTGTTCCGGCCGAGATTCTGCTGACCTCGTTCACATTGACTACCGGAGCTTGCTGTTTTACCATATGAAATCCAACGATTACTATACCAAACCTTTACCGTGACAATTCTTGTATTTCAGACCTGAGCCGCAAGGACATGGATCGTTTCTTCCGATCTTCTTCTCCACGTGTACTGGCATCTTGGTCTTAGGCTGACCTCCATTGGTGGTCAAATCCCCATGCTGAGTCTGCATCCTGGACATTTCCTTCTTGGTAGAAGACTCTGTCGCCTGCTGGGCCTGACTCGGCTCCCTCAAGAAGATGGAAGCCCTGAACAGGAACGAAAGCACATCCTGATCCAATGCCTCAAGCATCGCCGCGAACAAGTTGTAACTCTCTATCTTATAGATCACAAGAGGGTCCTTCTGCTCATAGGCAGCATTCTGCACGGACTGGCGCAAGTCATCAAGATCCCTGAGCTGCTGTTTCCAATGATCATCGATCTGATAAAGGATGATGGTCTTGCTCAGATTCTTCGACAACTCCCTGCCGGTAGTCTCGTATGCCTTCTTCAGGTCAATGACCAGCTGAAGCACCTTGCGGCCGTCCGTGATAGGAACTGCCACATTCTGCCACTTGTCTCCCTGCTTCTCGTAAATCTCCTTCACGAAAGGATATACCTTCTCGACGATGGCATCCATTCTTCTCGCATACACATCTCTCATGTGTTCGGTCAATGACTTCTTGATGTCGTCTTTCTTCGCATCAGACCAGAAAGCCTCATCGAAGCCAGGGTCAATGGAGAATTTGGCCATCAGATGCTTGGAGAAATCCTCATAACTCATTCCCGCGCAATTCTCCACAAGAACCTCAGCGGAATCAATCATCATATTGAGGACGTCGATTTCGATTCTCTCACCGGAAAGGGCATTACGTCTTCTCGAGTAGATGGCCTCACGCTGATAATTCATGACGTCATCATACTCGAGGAGCCTCTTACGGATACCGAAGTTGTTTTCCTCGACCTTACGCTGGGCCTTCTCGATACTGTTGGACAACATTCTGCTCTCAAGAGCATCCTCATCGGTCATTCCGAGCTTGTCCACAGTAGCGGCAATCTTGTCGGAGCCGAAAAGACGCATAAGCTTGTCCTCGAAAGATACATAGAAAATAGATGAACCCGGGTCACCCTGACGTCCGGCACGACCTCTCAGCTGACGGTCCACACGACGGCTGTCATGACGTTCTGTACCGATGATGGCGAGACCGCCTGCTGCCTTCACCTCAGGCGAAAGCTTGATATCGGTTCCTCGACCGGCCATGTTGGTCGCAACCGTTACGGTACTTGACTGACCAGCCTGCGCAACAATCTCCGCCTCACGAGCAAACTGCTTGGCATTCAAGACATTGTGAGGAATTCCGCGCATCTTGAGCATACGGCTCAGGAGTTCTGAAGTATCCACATCCGTAGTACCGACCAAGACTGGACGTCCGGCCTTTCTCAGCTCTTCAATCTTATTGATCACAGCTGCATATTTCGCCTTCTTGGTCTTGTATATCTTATCCTCTTCGTCCTTTCTTATAACCGGTCTGTTCGTAGGAATGACTACAACATCCAGCTTGTAGATGGACCAGAACTCACCTGCTTCCGTCTCAGCCGTACCGGTCATACCGGCAAGCTTATGGTACATTCTGAAATAGTTCTGGAGAGTGATTGTCGCAAATGTCTGGGTAGCAGCCTCAACCTCCACATTCTCCTTGGCCTCGACTGCCTGGTGGAGACCGTCGCTCCATCTTCTGCCCTCCATGATACGGCCCGTCTGCTCATCGACAATCTTCACTTTTCCGTCATCCGAGATAATGTAATCGACATTCTTTTCGAACATCGCATAAGCCTTCAGAAGCTGGATGACAGTATGGACACGCTCGCTCTTCAGCGCGTAATCTTCCATGAGAGAGTCCTTCTTGGCCTGCTTTTCCGCAGGAGCAGCATCGCTCTTCTCAATATCGGCCACCATTGAACCGACATCCGGCAACACGAAGAAATTAGGCTCGGAAACCTCAGCCGCAAGCATATCATGACCCTTGTCAGTCATATCTACAGTGTGCTGCTGCTCATTGATAACGAAGAAGAGCGGGTCAGTAACCTCAGGCATCTGCCTTTCATTGTCCTGAATATAGAAATTCTCCGCCTTCTGCATCAGCTGCTTCATTCCCGGTTCGCTGAGGAACTTGATGAGAGGCTGATACTTAGGAAGACCCTTGTGGCAGCGGAACAGGAGTTTTGCTCCCTCGTCCTCCTTGCCGTCAGCGATAGCCTTTTTCGCATCGTTCAACGTCTTGGTGACGAGAGCGCGCTGGCTGCTGTACAACTTCTCGACATAAGGTCTGAATATCTTGTACTGTTCATCGTCCTGGGACTTGGCCATAGGACCTGAAATGATGAGCGGAGTTCTCGCATCGTCGATCAATACGGAATCGACCTCATCGACAATCGCAAAATGATGCTTGCGCTGCACGAGGTCCTTCATCGCCATCGACATATTGTCACGCAGATAGTCGAAACCGAATTCATTGTTCGTACCGAAAGTCACGTCGCATTCGTAAGCCTTCCTGCGAGCGTCGCTGTTCGGTTCGTGCTTGTCAATGCAGTCCACAGACAGTCCGTGGAACATATAGAGCGGTCCCATCCACTCGGAGTCTCGTTTGGAAAGATAGTCATTGACAGTGACCATGTGCACACCCTTGCCTGCAAGTGCATTCAGGAATACAGGGAGCGTAGCAACGAGAGTCTTGCCCTCACCGGTAGCCATCTCGGCAATCTTGCCCTGATGCAGAACGATACCTCCGATGATCTGCACATCATAGTGCACCATATCCCAAGTGACTTCATTTCCTCCGGCGATCCAGTGGTTCTGCCACAATGCCTTGTCACCCTCGATCTTTACGAAATCCCTGGACGTGCTGAGATTACGGTCGAAATCATTGGCTGCAACCTCCACGACAGGATTCTGCGCGAACCTGCGGGCTGTGGACTTCATGATAGCGAATGCCTCCGGAAGAATCTCGTTCAGCACTTTCTCGATCTCCTCATCTTCCTCCTTCACAAGCTTGTCGGACTCGGTAGCAAGTTTCTCCTTCTCGCTTACCGGGATGTCACTCTCCAGATGCTCCTTGATTTCGGCAATACGCTTTTCAAACGGCTCCTCGCGCTCCCTGATCTTCTTCTTCAGTTCCTCAGTTCTCGCTCTGAGTTCGTCATTTGAAAGTTTGTCAATGTCTTTATACGCAGCCAAAACCTTCTCGAGGATAGGCTTCACCTGCTTCATATCGCGTTCGGACTTGGAACCGAACACTTTCTTGATAATGTCAACTAATGCCATTTTATACGTTTTTACACAAATCGTACAAAAATAGGAAATAATTACGACAAAACAAAGGACTCAAGGTATTGCACCTCAAGTCCCTGTTATAAATTCGCGGTCCGCCGTAGCAGAACCTGCAATATTTCAAAACCGGCCTGAAATTAGAAAATGAAGCCCACGCCGACTCTGAGCTGCTGTCTGTGGAGTTCAAGATCGCTGTTTCCACGGTTCATCAGACCCCAGTCGTAACCACATTTGACTCTGATCTTGTTGAAGAGATCCACACCTACACCGCCTCCGAGCATAAGGTCGAAGTTCTTGTATTCGCCGAACACGTCCTTGGTGTTATACTCTTTTGAGACTTCTTTGCCAAGCGCCTCACCGGTAGCCTTGGTCTTTGAAGATACATTGAACGAGAAAGTAGGACCTGCAAACACGTAAACCCTGAGAATTTTCAAGTCAATGCCCCAGTTCACGTCAACAGGAACATTGATATAGTGCTCCTTGAACTTTGCCTCACCTTTTACGGTGGTCACCAGAGCATCGAAACTCTTCACTTTATTGTCCATAACGTAAATCCACTCGACACCCGGAGCAATGCCGAAGCCCTTGCCGAGCTTGATGTTGTAGTCTCCACCGAAATAGAAACCGTTTGCCTTAGTTGTTTCCTTAATGTCTTCTTTGGCTACTGTAGCCTTTTCTTTCAAAGCGGAATTGGTAAAACCGGCATTGACACTTAACTGTGCGAATGCGTTTGAGCCTATCAGCATAAGCGCTGCTGACAATGCTGTAAATACGAACTTTTTCATCTATTGTAAATATTATAAATGTTGGTTTTATTTCGGCTAATTTAACACTTTATGTCAAGAAATCAATATAATGCCACCAAATGCAAACAAAAAACAGCCAAAATATTAAAACAGACCTATTTTCCCGCCAGCTGTCCGTATATGGAAACGAGGCCTGAAACTATCTTCCGCCTGTCGTGACGAACAAGTGCCGCCTTCACCGAATTTGCGCTGATACTCTCTGCCAATGTCTTGTCCGTCAGCAACTTCCGTATTGCTTCAGCATACCGGGCCGCATCTCCTGACGGGACCATAAGACCGGTCTCGCCTTCTGAGACGATGCTCGGGATGCCGCCGACCTCCGATGCCACGGAAGGGACACCCACAATCTGCGCTTCACACAGGCTGTTGGGACTGTTTTCAATGTAGGAGGTATGCACATAGACCGATGTTCCTGTCAATGCAGATGAAAGCGTCATGGCATCCGCAACCCCGCACGGGACCACTCCTACGGACTCGGCATCCACTCCGGTAAACGCCTCATAGAAAGGAACATCCACATTGCCATAGACAAGCCAGCGGAACTTCAGGTCATATTCGTTTTTCAGCACCGAAGCGGTCCTCAGCACCACGTCCATACCCTTGAACGGCGCCTCCGAAATGGTGGTCATCAATGTAATGTTTTCATTGTCAAGCCCTTTCCATTTCCCGGCATTGTCATAAAACGGCTCGCGCAGCATCTCTTCGAGGTGGAAATATACCGGGCATTGCGGCAGTTCCCCTATACAGTGCTTGTCCCAGTCTGTCCTGCCTATGAAATATCTGATACTGGACAATATCTTACGTTCCTGGCCGCAACGTGCCTTGAAAGAATGCGCATAATACATTTTCGCGAACATACCCGAGATCGTATGACCGGAAGAGAGGAACTTCAGCATGGACATTCCGGGTGGCAGGAAACGCTTCCAGCACTCGCCCAGAATACCCTGAACATGAAGCACAACAGGGATACCGGTATGCTGTGCGATGAGTCCATATATTCTTTCAGAGCCGAAAACCTCTATCACGTCAGGCTTGAATTCATCTATGACGCGGAGCATGGATGAAAGCACCCAATGCCTTTCCATCATGGAAAAGCCAAGCATTTTCAACAGACGGTCACCCCTGCCTGTATCATATTTGTTATAGACGGGATACCAGGAAATGCCGTCAGACACGCTATCCGGCTTCTTTTCAGTGGTAATGTACGATATCGCAAGATTTACAGACAAAGGCATGGAGCGGCTCAGAGCATCCACCCAGCCGCCTCCGTTATATTTTCCGCCTCCGTTTACTGCCGCCGGAGGGGTATTTGTAAACCAGAGGACTTTCATCTTCCGGCATATTTGTCATGTTTTCCGCTACGCATTTCTGCACGTATCTTCTTGACTGTCATCCTTTCCGAAAGATTCACGAAAAATTTTCCGTGTGTGGAGATACGCTCGTATTTCGGCGGGAGCTGCATATAGTCACCATAATTTCTTCTTAGCACGGCATCGTCATCTGCAGGAACACGAACCTCGAAATCTTCGAATCTCGCTGTCCTGTATCCGTCGAACCATTCTTTCGGATATGTCACCTTCTCCACGGACGAATATGCGGGAAGCACGATGAGCGTATCGCCGGAGGACGCGGCCATGGCCTTGTCAATGTCATTGAACTTATTAAGATACAGTTCCTTACGAGGCTTCATCCACAGGACATCCTTGAACATTCCGGCCAGTTTTCCGAATCTGAACTGGAACAGCATGTATAGGAAATCCGTAAATCTGTAGTGCCTCAGAGACCGCCTGTAGTTCTTGAAGGCGGAATTGTACATGGCTTTCAGGTTACGGTTAGTCTCCGGATCGTCCCCGACATTGTCCAGGGGAAAGACATCTATGAACATACCGAACACAAACGGATAACGTTCCTGCTCCCAGATGGATGAATTCATGTCAGTAAACTTGGCGATGGCCACCGGATAGCCTTCCGTCCCTGTCCTCGTGCTGAATATGTCATATTGGCCTTCCAGCCCGGGTACGAGTCCATTGACCTTTCCGGCCATTGACAGAAATCTCTCATAATCCTTTCTCGGCATATAGACATCCATATCGTCATCCCAGGGAATCATCCCGTTATGCCGCTCGGCCCCTATCGCCGAACCGAATGCCAGATACCATTCCAGGCCTGTCTTGTCACAGAATTCAATAAAGTCTTTCATCGTGCGGAGCAATGCCGCCCTGTACTTGTCGTCCATCTATTATCCAATGTTCATTACGTAACCTCCAAAGTTAAGACTATTTTTCTTGTATTCGGCATTTTTGGCTATTTTTGCAATAAGGAACTCATATATTTTTACGCAATGCAAGCGATAATTCTGGCTGCCGGGATGGGAAAACGCCTTGGCGAATTGACCAAAGACAATACTAAGTGCATGGTAGAGGTGAACGGGGAAAGACTCATTGACCGCTATATCAGCATACTTTCAGGCTACGGACTGACTAAGATCATCATTGTCACCGGTTATAAAGGGGACAAACTGAGAGAGCATATCGGAAGGAGGTATGACGGCCTCGTGAAAATCGAGTATATCGACAATTCCATCTACGACAAGACGAACAACATCTATTCATTGGCGCTTGCAAAAGATGCACTTTGCGCTGAGGACACGATTCTGCTGGAATCCGACCTGATATTCGACAAGAAAATCATTGACCTGCTCATAAACCATCCGGACAAGGACCTGGCGCTGGTCGCAAAATACGAAAGCTGGATGGACGGGACCATGGTCAGCATAGACGAGGACAGGAACATCGTGAATTTCATCCCGAAGCAGGCATTCCGCTACGAGGACATCGACGCGTACTGGAAAACGGTGAACATCTACAAATTCAGCAAGGAGTTCTGCAGGGACAAGTATGTGCCGTTCCTGGATGCATACTGCAAGGTGATGGGCAACAATGAATACTATGAGCAGGTGCTGAGGGTTCTGACGCTGCTGCACAACTCCCCGCTTAAAGCCCTGCCTGTCAATGAATTGAAATGGTACGAAATAGATGACGTACAGGATCTCGACATTGCGTCCACGCTCTTCGCCCGCGATGACAGGAAATATGCCGGCTATCTCGGAAGACACGGAGGATACTGGAGATTTCCGGACCTGCTGGACTTCAGCCACTTCTCCAATCCATACTTCCCGACAAGGCAGATGAAAGAGGAGTTGAAGGCGAATTTCGACACGCTTCTTGTAAGCAGTCCGTCAGGAATGGCTGTCAATGCGCTTCTTGCAGGCAAACTCACCGGAACAAGGCCGGAATACACGGTAGTCGGAAACGGAACCGGCGAACTGATAAGAATAATGATGAAAGAGCACTGCGGCGGACGTGTCGGCATGGTTTATCCCACATTCGACGAATATCCTGCCCGCCTCGACTCCGGTCAGATAGTCTCTTATCACATTGACAATGAAGATTTTACCTATTCTGCTGACGAGCTCATCGGATTCTTCGCGGACAAGTCTTTGTCAATGCTGATGCTCATATCCCCGGACAACCCTACCGGCAGACGCCTGTCCTGCGACGAGCTCCACAAGCTTATAGAGTGGTGCAGGTCAATGAAGGTGAAACTACTCGTCGATGAAAGTTTCGCGGACTTCGCCGATTCAGGCAACTGCCTGATGAACAATGATATGCTGGACTCATACTCCGGACTGTATGTGATGAAGGACATCTCTTCTTCATGCGGGGTGCCTGGCCTGCGAATCGGGATTCTGGCATCGTCCGACAAGGAACTGATAGCCAGGGTTAAGGCGGACGCGAGCATCTGGAACATAAACTCCATCGCCGAATTCTACCTGCAGATCCACGGTAAATACGAAAAGGCCTACAATGTGTCCTGCAGCAAGGTCAAGGAGGAAAGGCAGAGATTCTTCAATGAATTGTGCACTGTTCCATATCTGCGGCCTGTCACGTCAGAGGCTCCGTTCATCATGTGCGAAGTCAGACAACCGTTCACATCTTCTTCTCTGTCAAGCATGCTCCTGGAAAAAGGATTCCTCATCAAGGACTGCAGCCTGAAAAAGAGCATGGAGGGGCTTCAGTATGTGCGCATTGCAGTACGTAGCAGTGAGGTCAATGACAGGCTGACGGCTGCACTGAAAGAAATCTGAGACACTATTGGAAATGATGTGGTAAAACGTTAAATTAGCCACACATTAACCACAAAAAGATGCCTAAGATATCTAAACGAGGAGCGGCACTGCCTGCTTCACCAATACGCAAACTGGCTCCGTTCGCGGAAGATGCCAAGAAACGCGGACTTAAAGTCTATCATCTGAATATCGGCCAGCCGGATCTTCCGACACCGGAAAAGGCATTGACCGCACTCAAGAACATTGACAGGAAAACGCTGGAGTACAGCCCGAGTCAGGGCACATCTTCCCTGCGTGAAGAATTCCGGAACTACTACCGGAAATTCGGCATTGACCTGTCCTCTGACGAAATCATCGTCACCGCAGGCGGCTCTGAGGCGTTGCTTGCGACGTTTCTCTCCGTATTCGACCCGGGCGACGAGGTGATTATCACTGAACCTGGCTATGCGAACTATCTGAGTTTCGCCAAAGCTGCCGGGCTCACGGTAAAAGCAGTCACGTCCAGGATAGAAAACGGGTTCGCGCTGCCTTCCGCCGAAGATTTCAAGAACGCCATCACTGACAAGACCAAGGCTATCCTCATCTGTAATCCGAACAACCCTACCGGTTACCTCTACTCTCCGGAAGAACTGTTCCAGCTGAGGGAACTGGTGCGGGAACACGACTTGTTCCTTATAGCCGACGAGGTTTACAGGGAGTTCGTATATACCGACGAGCCGTACATATCGGCATTGACATTGTTCGGGATTGAGGACAATGTGATAGTCGTGGATTCGGTGTCCAAACGCTATTCCGAATGCGGTATCCGAATCGGTATGGTGGTGACGCGGAATGCCGAAGTGAGAACAGCCGTTCTCAAATTCTGCCAGGCAAGACTCAGCCCGCCGCTTCTCGGGCAGATAGTGGCTGAGGCGTCGATTGAAGGCACAGAGCTCTATTCCAAGGACTGCTTCGACGAATACCGCTCCAGAAGGGATTTCTTCATCAAAGGGCTCAATGATATTCCGGGTGTATATTCTCCTGTTCCTCAGGGTGCTTTCTATACTGTGGCAAAACTCCCTGTGGAAGATGCTGAAGATTTCTGCCAATGGTGTCTGACGGACTTCTGTTGGAGAGAAAATGCGGAAGAGACCACGGAAGAAGATACGGGCATCCATTTCGACAGTCCATTGCCGGGACCTGAAGTAAAAGAGCCGGAATATGTCGGGGAGACCGTAATGATGGCTCCTGCTGCCGGCTTCTATGCCACACCGGGTCTCGGACGGAATGAGGTCAGGATGGCTTATGTGCTGAACAAGAAGGACTTGAAGAGGGCCCTGATAGTGCTGCGTGCCGCCCTGGAAGAGTACAACAAGGTCAGATCTTGACGTAGAAATGACGTCTGAGCAGCAGCAGTCCGGCTACTGCATCAGTAAATTTTCTGCAATACCATGCATCGAACCGGTTTTTCGGAAGAGGAAGACCGGTTCCGTCGTATTTTTCGTTCGGGAAATCACGGCGGATTGCGGTCAGTGTCTTGTCACAATATCGTTTGAGCAGCGGTCCGGCTATGGCCTGACACACTTTGTTCTCGGACAGGATATATTTCCGCAGAGGATAACCGGCATTGATGAAATCTGCTCTCGTGGAGAATTTCATTGACTCATTCTCCGACCAGCGATAGACGAAAAGCGGCTTCTCATAGCGGTAATAGTTAAGGGACTTCCCTACCCTTACTATATAATAAAGGTCAGTGGACGGTCCTGACATCGAATCGAAGCCGCCGGAGCGCATGAAAGCCTCTTTACGGAATGTGACACCGGTAGGCGCAAACAGCCTGCAGAACGGTTCCCAGTCTGACAACGGCTTCCATAAAGGGTACTGTTTCTGCTCCTCTTGAACTACAGGTGCCGGTTCGCCCTTGTACTCCAGCCATTTGACAGGAGCAGGACAGATGATGTCAGCCTCGTTCTTCAATGCTATAACCTTGTCAATGCTTTCTATATAGTCCGGGAGCAGATAGTCGTCGTCATGTACAAGCACGGCATAAGGCGCATCAGAGAGGGACACGGCCCTGTTGAAATTGTCCACGAGACCGAGATTCTTCTCATTTCTGTAGTACGAAAGCCTGTCGTCATCCAATGCCGTCAGATACCTGCATATCGGAGAATCAGGCTCAGGATTGTCCTCGACCACTATCACGTCGAACGGGACCTCAGTTTTCTGGGTCAATGCAGAGGTCACGGTGTCCTTCAGCGTTTCCAGACGCTTGTACGTCGGAACAACTATGGAAAAACGGGGAGCAGTGACATTGACTCCACCTTTTATCAGTTTCACTCCCGACTCCGCCAGACGGTTCAGGTTATTTTTCTGATTCAGGCACGCTTCAGCATTGATTTCCATAACGAAGAGACTGATTGATAAAGTGATATGATTCCTGTGCGGTAGAACTCCCCTACTGACATGTCCAGTTCGCGGAAAACCCACAGCGGCCATCTCCAGTTGTTGTACGCGGCCTGCACGACTCCCTGCACGAGGACGACTCCCAACAGTCCGAGCGTGGTGAATCTCAGCACTACAAATGTCATAGCCACGATTACTCCGCCTGATACCAGGCTTGGGACCACATATGGAACTCTGTTGTCGGTGGAAATTACCGAAGCGCATTCAGAATGGTTCAGTTCCAGCGACATGATCAGGATATACAGGACACAGATGGCCAGGGAAGGCAGCTGGGTGCTCGACTTTATGAGCGAAAGCAGCGGCGGAGCGACAAAGATGATGCCCAATGCACCTGCAAGCAGGATGATCTGTCCGGTTACCATGGTATAGGAAATCGTCTTTTTCAACGCTGCCCTGTCCCCTGATACCCGCAGGTTCGAGACTTTCGGCAAATATGTGACGAAGAGGGTATTGGCAATGCCGGTGACAATTGTAGTGAGCTGGGTAAGAAGACCGTACGAACCGATTGTGGCAAGCGGCAGGAAAAAGCCGATGATGAACATACCCATCTTGTTCACGGCATAGGCGCCTACGAAATTGATACCGAGCTTCTTGGCATTGTACCAGATCACGCTGAATGTTTCGCGGATTTCCTTTCTGGTGACCGGGCCGGCATCCAGTTTCGCCTTCAATTCCGGCGTGAAATACTTCTTATATGCGAAGTAGCGGAAAGCGAACGGTGCAATGAAGTTCGCGGCAACTACTGCAAACAGTCCCCACCCCGACAGCAGGAAGATAGTGCAGAGCACCAGATAGACGGATTTGGAAAGGATTGCCGCCTGGGAGGACTCGCGGATCATCCCGCTTCCGGTCAGAAGGCTGGAATAATAGGAGAAATAGATGTTGAAGTACGTGGAGAACGAGTACAATATCCAGATAGGCAGGGAGTTGGCGACATTGGTAAAGCCTTCTGTAAGATACCATATATAGGCTGTACCAAATGTCAGCATCACCATCAGCGCAAGCACTGAAAGCCTCCTATATACATATCGGGCTGTGCTGATCAGCACGGACATCAGGTGCCAATCCACATCAGAGGAGCTTTCGTTACTGACTCCTTCCCGACAAAGTGTCTTGGCCCCGCTGTTCACGTAGGTAAAATTTCTTCCGAACTGAGGCGAGAAACCGAAATCCATCAGGCCCACGATAGAACTTACCGTCAGCATCAGGTAGTTCATACCGACTTCTTCGGAAGTGAGAAGATGCAATATGAGAGGCAATGTCACCAGTCCGGAACCTATCTGGAACAGTTTGGCGACATAACTCCACGTCACATCTTTTCTTGTAATGTCAATTCCCAATCTATAAGGTCATTATTTTCGAAAGCATCGAAACAGTGCTCTTGGAAAGGATCTTGCAGGCGACCTGGCCTTCGAGAGCACGAAATCTATGGCAATCCGTTCCGGTCATTGAATACATTCCCTTGGAAAGCATGTTCTGCGCCCTTTTCGCCACTGTCTCGCCATAGACACCGATTATCGATGCGAGGTTCATCTGGAGAAGCGCTCCTTTTTCCATGAGACGCGAATAATCTTCCATCTTCATATAGCCATACCTTTCAGGATGGGCGATAATCGGAATATATCCGGCATCGAATATATTGTCAATGATATTCCAGAAGTCAAGCGGGGCCGCCCAGGTGGACGTTTCCACAAGCAATTTGTTCTCGCCATGCAGCAGGAAGTCCTTCTTCGCCAGACGCTCGACGAAAAGATTGTCAATCATGTTTTCCGAAGCGAGCTCAAGCTCCACACTTCCTTTCCACGCCTCTTTCAGTTGTTCGAATCTGTCTTTCAGGTCCTGTGTCTTGTTCGGGACATCCTCCATAATGTGAGGAGTACACCAGAGTTTGCGCACTCCGGCCTCCTCCATCAATGTCAGAATCTTGAGCGACTCTTCCAATGTCCTGACACCGTCATCCACGCCATATAGAACGTGTGAATGATTGTCCACAAATCCTTTAAGCAAGCCTGACTCATCCAGGGAGCAGCGGCTATTGAAAAATCCGAACATGTCAGAGACTTTTATTTGGTACTGTCGTTGCCGTAGCCATAGCCATAGCCATAACCGTAGCCATAACCATAACCATAGCCATATCTGCCATAAGCATGGGTCTGAACCTCGACTCCGTTGAGAATCAGGGCCGTATGGTTATAGACTCCGCTTTCGTACAGTTCATCTACAGCAGGAAGCGACCTCTTGTCGAACAGACCAGCACGGATGATGAACACTGTAAAGTCGGCATACTTCGCAATGATGGTCGTGTCAGCTACAATGTCCACAGGCGCGCAGTCCATGAAAATGTAATCGTACCTTGCTGAAAGATCTTCTATCATCCTTGCGAACCTGTCTGATACCAGAAGCTCTGCCGGATTAGGAGGGAGAGCGCCCACTGAAAGCAGATCCAGATTATCTCTAAGATGCTGGATTTCAGTGACAATGCTGTCCACTTTACCGTTCAGGTAAGCGGAAATTCCGGATTTGTTATGGTCCAGTGCCTTTCCCAGAGTAGCCTTCCTGAGGTCGAGGTCCATAAGCAGCACCTTCGAGCCCTTCAATGCCATAGTCGCAGCCATATTCATTATCACGAACGTCTTGCCGGCATTAGGATTGAATGAAGTTACCATCATCCTGTGACATCCCTTATGGTTTGACGTCATGAAGTCCATATTGGTACGGAGCACACGGAACGACTCATTGATGCTGTTCCTGTTAGATGGCTCTACCACGATCCTGGTATTGGTATCGTCGCACATCTTCTTGCGGAGACGGTTGATGAGTCCTGCGCCTTTACCTATCTGAGGAATCTCGGCAAGGAACGGAATCTTGAGTGAAGCCACGTCAGACTTGCACTTGACTCTTGTATCCAGCTGCTTGAGGAGGAAGAAGACTCCGAAAGGAATACCGCATCCGAGGACGAGAGCGACCAGCAGGATCATCTGCTTTCTCGGAGAATCCGGAAGGTCATTTCCGTTAGGGGCCATGACCATACGGGTATTGCCGACATTGACAAGACTGGCGATTTCATTCTCCTCTCTCTTCTTCAGGAGGTAAATGTAGAGTTCTTCCTTGATTTTCTGCTGACGCTCGATGGAGAGAAGCTGCAGTTCCTGCCCTGACGTATTGGCAATGCGGGACATTATCAGGTTTTCCTCTGACTCGAGCTGGTCGGCCTGGAGCTGCAGTGTGGAAATCAGGTTTTCAACCGAGCGGTTGATGGCTATCTTCAATGCAGCGATGGACGTGTTGAGGTCTGATACCAGAGGGTTGTTGTCACTGCTCTCATTTGCGAACCTGTCACGGTTGAGCACCAGGTTGTTGTACTCCTTGATCTGCGCCTCGACCGTCGTGCTGGTCAATCCTGAGTTCGCCGGGATAAGCGCACCTGAATGTGCTGGGTTCTCCAGATATTCCTTGATGAACTTGGCGATAGCAAGCTGGTTGTTCACATCGAAGGACTTGGCCTTGTATTCTGTGGACTCTTCAAGATACGCTGCAGAAAGAGACCTTATATCTGTGATTTTGTGAGAGGACTTGTAATCCTTGAGGTTTTCCTCCACTCCTCCCAATTCCTTCTCGATTACGATCAGACGGTCATTTATGAAGGCCGTAGTATTTCTTGCAGAACGGTTTTTGTTCTCTACCCAATGCTCGTTATAGACATCTATCAATGTCCTGAGCACAGCATCTGCCCTGGACGGGAAACGGTCCTTCATCGTAAGCACGATAACGGTGGATTCCTTTCCGGACAATGCCACTGTAACGCCCTTGCAGTATGCTTTGGCCAACTTTGCGGAGTTTACCCAGCTGACACGCATAGGCTTTTTCCACTTGTCAATGAATTCCGTAGGGACAATGACAATCTTGCCTACAGGTGTAGATATGGTGTCGCGGAGTCTTCCGGAGATCTTTTCTGTATGCTTGATAGTCTCACCGGCAACTGCCAAATCCTTGATCACGAATGTGCTGTCTTTTTCATTGACAATCTCGAAAGAGAAAGCGGAAGCGTTGTTGTCTCCAGCAAGAACGAGGGCGATCGGGGAATCAGTGAACTTTTCTCTCGAACGGAGGAACTGCTTCTCCACGTATGAGGTCTCGAGTCCGAGACGCTTTACCACGGTCTGCATAATGTCAGGAGACGAAATCGCCTCTATCTCATTATAGACATTGGAGCCATTCATACTTCTGTACCTGACACCTCCTGTAAACGACGCGAGATCCCTCAATGCTGAATTCTCATTGGTGTCGTCTATCATCACCTTCGCAGTACGTGTATAGCTGGAGGCTGTGCGATACAGGTAAAATACTGAGAAACAAAGGCAGATGGCAACCGACAGCACATACCACCACTTGTTGTCCCAAATCATTGACCAGAGGTCAGCAAGGTTGAGAAGATCGTTTTCTTCTTCATTTCTGACCTGTGACGGTCTGTTATCGAGATTATTGTCTATTGGCATAGCAATCTTTATTTATCTTGATTATGTATATCAGTTTTATTTTTTCTTGGAATTCGATACTGCGATGAACAGGTTGGCGATGGTCACGCCGAAAGAGCCCATCGATACCCAGAAGGAAGCGGACCTGAGATTGTTTTCATTGACAGTGGACTGTCCGGCACGCACTCTGTTCGGCTCTACCATCACCACGTCATTCTGCTGAAGGTAATAGGCTGGAGAATTGAAAAGATCTACTGAACGGATGTCCACGAAATAGATGTTGCGTTTTCCGTTAAGTTCACGTACCACGGACACCTTGTCTCTGCGGCCGTATATGGTGAGGTCTCCTGCAAGGCTCAATGCCTCCAGAAGCGTAATCTTGTCACCCGTAATGGAATATGTGCCAGGCCTTGTCACCTCGCCGATTACGGAAACCTTGAAGTTCAGGAACTCCACGGTCACTACCGGATCTTTAAGAAGATTTCGTGCAATGAGTTCGTTTCTGACTTTTTCGGACACCTGCCAGCGGGTAAGTCCTGCGACATTGATCTTGCCCACTATCGGGAACTCGATATTGCCGTCACTATCCACGGAATATCCCATAAGTCGCTGATAACCACCTGTCGCAGACGTTTCTGCACCGGCCTGATAGCTCACATTGGTAAGATTGAACATTGCGGACAACTCCGGATTTCTGCTGGAAACCACGATGGATATCATATCCTTAGGCTGAACCAGAATACCGAGTTCGCTTTTCATTGTCATCGTGGTGTCTTTCGTGGCATCCTGAAGATAATTGATGTTTCTTGATGTTTTCGAGCCGCACGACGAAAGAGCCAAAGACAGCGCTAACGCACTAACGCACAAAGACAAGCGGATTTTTTTCATATACAGTTTAAAATTAAAGTCATTATGATTATAACCGGATTAGTAGGCAAAGTTATCTATTTTGAAAGTAATTTGAAAGTAAATGACGAAAGAATTATATAATCTGAGTATCTTTGCATTACAAGGGTGCGGTCCTACGCCCCCTCTGATGACATTGACATTACAACATAAGACACTATAGATGGACAGACAATATCCTAAGATATACATGTACACTGACGGTGCTTCCAGCGGCAATCCAGGCCCCGGAGGCTACGGCGTGGTCCTGAAATGCGGGCCTCTCTACAAGGAACTGAGCGGCGGATTCATACGGACCACCAACAACCGCATGGAACTTCTCGCGGTCATCACCGGGCTCGAAGCCATAAAATGGAAAAATGCCGACATCGAAATCTGGAGCGACTCTTCCTATGTGGTCAATGCCATAAACCAGGGCTGGCTGAACAACTGGGTACGCAAGGATTTCGCAAAAGTCAAGAATCCGGATCTGTGGAAGCGTTTTCTGAACATCTACAGGCAGCACCATGTGGTATTTCATTGGCTTAAAGGGCACGCAGGCCATCCCGAGAACGAGAGATGCGATGAACTGGCGGTGAATGCCGGGGCAGGCGCAGTCTCCCGCAATGAGACGCTGCCGGTGGATGAAGGCTATGAGGCTTCCGCAAATAATGAGGGAACACTGTTCTAAAACAGAAAAATATTGCTAAATTTGACTGAATATATACTTTAAAGGAAAAATATGATCAACAATAAATTGACCGTCGGAATCACACAGGGAGACGGTAACGGAATCGGATATGAAGTAATAATCAAGGCATTGGCAGATGCCAGAATTCTGGACAGTTTCACGCCTGTCATATACGGTTCCTCCAAGATTTTCGGTTTCTACCGCAAGCTCATCCACAATCTGGAGCAGCTCGACACGTACGTAATCAATTCAGCATCAGAGGCCAAGCCCAAGAAGATCAACATTCTCAACTGTCTTCCGGACAATGTCTATGTGGAGCCGGGCCAGCCTTCTCCTGAATCGGCAAAATGCGCCATCACGGCTCTCGACAAGGCTGTAGAGGACCTCAAGAACGGAGATATCGACGTGCTTGTCACAGGACCTATTAACAAGAGGGCGATGACCAATGCGGGCTTCGGCTTCACCGGCCACACCGAGTACCTCAAGCAGGCATTCGGAGTAAGCGACGTGGCTATGTTCATGATCAGCAGCCAGTTGAAGATTGCTGTCGTTACAGGCCACATTCCTCTTAAGGATGTAGTGTCCAGCATCACCTCCGAGAAGATCCTCACCAAGCTGAGGCTGATGAACGCTTCCCTGAAACGTGACTTCGGTGTCACGAAGCCGAAAATCGCCGTGCTCGGCCTGAATCCGCACTGTGGCGACGACGGACTGCTCGGAGACGAAGAGCAGACAATCATCGCACCGGCCGTGAAAGCTGCCAATGACGAGGGCATCATGGCTTTCGGTCCTTACTCTCCGGACGGCTTCTTCGGACTTGCCAACTACAGCAAATTCGACGCGACATTGGCAATGTACCATGACCAGGGACTTGCTCCGTTCAAGGCTCTCGATTTCGAAGACGGCGTGAACTTCACTGCAGGACTTCCTGTCGTGCGTACGTCTCCTGACCATGGAACCGCATACGGAATGGCAGGACGCGACGAGGCAGACCCGATGTCCATGATGTCTTCCATCTACGCAGCCATCGACATCTACAAGCACAGAGTGGCATACGACCGTCTCGAAGCAGGAAAGATGCACGAGCGCACTGTAGATGATGGCAGACCGGAACGTCCTGGCAGACAGCAGATTGAATAATATACAATGCAGAAAGACCGCAAACTTGAAATCCAGTTTCTGAAAGGAGTCGGGCCGAAACGTGCTCAACTTCTGGAATCCGAATTGGGTGCAGGTACGGTCAGCGAACTCATAAGAGTATATCCGTACAAATACGTTGACAGAAGCGTGATTGTTCCCATCGCGGGCGTGCCGGTTACCAGTGCGTCAGTTCAGGTGATGGGCAAGGTGGTTTCGTGCACTCTGCTGGACAAAAGCGGAAAGGCTGTGGACATCGATACGCCCAAGCCAGGTTCAATCAGCCGTTTATGCGTGACGGTCGCAGACGATACCGGACAGATGGAAATGGTGTTCTTCAAGGGAATCAAATATATGATTTCCAAACTCCAGACAGGAAGGACGTTCATTTTCTTCGGCAAGCCGACATTGTTCAACGGGCGGGTGAATATGGTCCATCCTGAAATCGACGATCCTGGAAGCGGATGCCAGTCCGGGACAATGACGGGAGTCTATCCGTCCACCGAGAAGCTGAAGAATGCCGGAATTACCGGAAAGGTGATGAACAGGATCATGGCCGAGGCCCTCAATGTCGCGGTAAACGGAATAACTGAGACATTGCCCGAATATGTCATCAAGGAGAAAGGCCTTGTGTCATTGACCTTCGCATTGAACAATATCCATTTCCCGAAGGACGTCTATGCGCTGAAGAAGGCCGAGTACAGGCTCAAGTTCGAGGAACTGTTCTATCTCCAGCTTTCTCTGCTGAAACAGAAATATATACGGAGCAGGAACGAGCACGGTATCCTGATGCCGAAAGTCGGGGATGCGTTCAATGTCTGTTACAACGGATTGCCTTACAGCCTCACTGGGGCGCAGAAGCGCGTCATCAAGGAGATACGTTCAGACATGATGAGCGGCAAGCAGATGAACAGGCTGCTGCAGGGAGATGTGGGCTCCGGAAAGACAATGGTGGCGGTGCTTTCTGCCCTGCTCGCATACGGGAACGGATATCAGACTTGCCTGATGGCGCCTACGGAAGTGCTTGCAAGACAGCACTATACAAACATTGTCAAGTACCTGAAGGACACCGGAGTAAATGTTTCGATTCTGACAGGAACGACCAGGACTGCAGAAAGGAGGCAGGTTCTCTCGGACCTCGCTGTGGGGAAAACAGGCATCATTGTCGGCACTCATGCGCTGATTGAGGACAATGTGGTGTTCAGCAGACTGGGACTTGCCATCATTGACGAACAGCACAGATTCGGTGTGGAGCAGCGTTCCCGGCTATGGCGCAAATGCCCTGACGGTGTCCCTCCGCATATTCTCGTAATGACCGCGACTCCGATTCCGAGGACATTGGCAATGACGCTGTACGGTGATCTGGACGTTTCCGTGATCGACGAGATGCCTCCAGGAAGGAAACCGGTGCAGACCATCCAGATCACGGAAAGGAAAAGGCTTCACCTTTACCAGTTCATCCGCGACCAGATAGCGGCAGGAAGGCAGGCTTTCATCGTCTATCCTATGATATTCATAAATGACAAGGTGGATTACAAGAATCTGGAAAGCGGATACGAGGAGGTCGTGGAGGCCTTTCCTTTCCCGCCTTACAAGGTAGCGATAGTCCACGGGCAGCAGAGCGACGAAGACAAGTCGTTCAACATGAATGCTTTCGTGGCTGGAAGGGCGAACATATTGGTTTCCACTACTGTGATTGAGGTGGGCGTGGACGTGCCGAATGCCACGGTGATGGTAATCGAGAGTCCTGAACGTTTCGGCTTGAGCCAGCTTCACCAGCTGAGGGGAAGGGTCGGCCGTGGCGGCGGGGAATCCTACTGCATCCTCGTGCGTCCGGACAAACTCAGTGATGAGTCGAAAAAGCGGATCGACCTGCTCTGCCAGACGGAGGACGGGTTCGTTCTCGCTGAGGAGGATATGAAAATGCGCGGGCCTGGAGACCTGGAAGGGACTCAGCAGAGCGGACTGCCGATTGAACTGTCCATCGCATCATTGGCCAAGGACGGAGGCATCCTTTCTGAGGCAAGGGACTATGCCGCACGTGTTCTGGAGCAGGACCCTGACTTGTCCCAGCCAAGGAACTACCAGCTGACTCAGGAGCTCAGAAAAGACAAATACTTCCACAAGGACTACAGCAAAATAAGTTGAAAAATCTATACAGATGAAAGGAACAATAAAATCTGGCGGCCTGGCCGCATTGACAATCAGCGCTTTACTGACAATGAACTGTACAAGTGACAAAACATCGGAAGGCTATATCGGGCCATCCCAAATAGAAATCAAAGACGGGAAAATGACTCCCGAGGCTCTTCTCGCTTTCGGAAGGCTGTCTGACCCACAGCTCTCCCCTGACGGGAAAACCATTCTCTACGGTGTAAACTACACATCCATTGCGGATAACCGCAGTTGCAGGAATCTTTTTCTTGTCAATGCTGACGGCACGTCGCCCCGACAGCTAACCAGAGACGGTAAAAGCATAAGCTGTGCAAGATGGTGCAATGACGGCAAGTCCGTCGCATATGTCCAGGGCGGGCAGATCTGGAAAGCTGATGTCCGCGGGCTTTCTGGAGAAAAGCCTTCACTTGTGAGGAGACAGCAGATCAGCGACGTAAAGGAAGGCGTCGGTGAGTTCAAGTTTTCCCCAGACGAAAGCAAAGTGCTGTATGTCAGCTATGTGCACAGCGACGTAAAGACTCCGAAAGATTCAGACCCGGCTCTGGACAAGGCTTCCGCTTATGTTGCAGAAGACCTGATGTACCGCCACTGGGACCACTGGGTTACTGAGCTGCCTCACACTTACATTGCTGATTTCAGCAAAGGTATCACGAGGGATAACAGCACAGATATCCTGGCGGGTGAAAGCAAATTGTACGAACTGCCTACTGAGCCGTTCAGCGGTCTGGAGCAGCTGGACTGGTCACCTGACGGAAAGTACATTGCCTATTCATGCAAGAAGAAAACGGGAAAGGAATATGCATTCAGCACGAATACCGAGATTTACATCTACGATACCGGAACAGGTGAATGCCAGGTGATTCCGATGGGCGGCGGATATGATACCAATCCGCTCTGGAGTCCTGACGGAAAGTCCATCGTATGGCTGAGCATGGCCCGCGACGGATATGAGGCTGACAAGGTAAGGCTTATGGCTTCTGATTTCACTGACGGTTCTGTCAGCAATATCCGTGACCTGACTGCTGATTTCAAATACAATGCGGCCGGTCCTCTCTGGGATGAGGATTCCCGCAGCATCTATTTCAATGCTCTTGCAGAAGGTGTCCAGGGCGTTTTCAAAGCTGACATTGACGGAAATATCAGCAGAATCACGGCCCCTGACGTGTGGTGCGACTACGATTCGCCGTTCGCTGTCCTGAAGGATGGAGACAATACTACTCTGCTTGCAAGCTGGTGCAGCATGGACTTTCCTACTGAGCTTGTCAGCATTGACGGAAAATCCGGCGAAAGCCGTCAGATAACAGACGAGAACGGTCACATCCTGTCGCAGCTTGCTCCTGATACGATGGAGGCGAGGATGGTGAAGACTGTGGACGGAAAGGATATGCTGACTTGGGTAATGTACCCTCCTCAGTTCGATTCGACCAAGGTTTATCCTTCGATTCTGATCTGTCTCGGCGGTCCTCAGGGGACATTGAGTCAGTCATGGTCCTACAGATGGAACTATCGTCTTATGGCTGCGCAGGGTTATGTGGTGGTCATGCCTAACAGGCGTGGCACTACGGCTTTCGGTCAGGACTGGTGCGAACAGATTTCGGGTGACTATTCCGGTCTGAATATCCAGGACTACCTTGCTGCCGCGAGAGAGTTGAAGGCAGAGCCTTATATCGGCAAGATGGCTGCCTGTGGTGCTTCCTATGGCGGATATTCTGTGTATTATCTTGCTGGAGTTCACGAGAATACTTTCGACTGCTTTATCGCCCATGCCGGCATTTTCGATGAGAAATATATGTATGGCGAAACTGAGGAGATGTGGTTCTGCAACTGGGACAACGGCGGTCTTGAGGAATACTCCTATACGCCGGGCCAGATGGGCCCTGCCGGTGACGGAAAGACTTTCGGCGGCATGCTGCAGGGCGGTTCTCCGTGGAGTGACAATGCCAAGGCCAAAAGGCACTATGCCCACAGTCCTTCCGAGAATGTAACCAAATGGAACACTCCTATTCTGTGCATCCACGGCGGCATGGATTTCCGTATTCCGTACGATCAGGGTATGGCGGCTTTCAACTGCGCTCAGATGATGGGCGTTCCGTCCAAGCTGATCATGTTCCCGGAGGAATGCCACTGGATTCTCCAGCCGCAGAACGCCCTGTTCTGGCATCGCGAGTACTTCGACTGGCTTGACCGCTGGTGTAAATAATGGTTATATAACAGGGCTGTGGCGGCCGCCGAGAGGACTCCGCTCACTTTCGTTCGCTTCGGACCCTCCCAACGTTTCCTGCGTGGTCTTCGACCACTTGTCTCCGTCGGGCCCCTCCCGCTTCCCGAGAGCGCGGGAGCTCACGCCTCTCGGCGGCCACCACAGCCAGCACATCACAATTATTTTCCGTAGCGCTTGAGGATGGGGTCGTAGGCATCGATGCGGCGGTCGCGGAGGAACGGCCAGCCACGGCGCACATACTCAGTGCGGTCAAGGTCAATGTCGATGACTTTGTTTTCCTCGTGCTCAGTATCAAACTGTGCAAGAATTTCGCCCTGTGGACCTGTGGCGAAGGAATATCCCCAGAAATCCAGGCCAATGGTATTGCCTGACGGGTCATCTTCGTGGCCTACACGGTTCACCGTAATCACCGGAAGTCCATTGGCCACTGCATGTCCGCGCTGGACGAGCTGCCAAGCCTGACGCTGCATCTCTTGTTCTTCCTTGCAGTCAGTGCCTACGCCTCCGATGGCTGTAGGATAGATAAGAAGGTCGGCTCCGTTCAATGCCATGAGACGGGCTGCTTCCGGATACCACTGGTCCCAGCATACGAGCACGCCAAGGTCACCGACAGATGTATGGATCGGCTTGAAACCTATGTCACCAGGAGTGAAATAGAATTTCTCATAGAAACAAGGGTCATCAGGAATGTGCATCTTACGATACTTCCCTGCGATAGTGCCGTCCTTTTCCATCACCACTGCGGTATTGTGATAAATACCCGGAGCACGACGCTCGAACAGAGAGAGCACCAGTACGATTCCCAATTCCTTGGCGAGGGCACCGAACTTCTCTGTAGATGGGCCAGGTATCGGCTCAGCAAGGTCGCACAATGCTGCCTCTTCCGTCTGGCAGAAATAAACGCTGTTATGAAGTTCCTGAAGCACCACTAACTGCGCTCCTTTGGCTGCGCAGTCACGGATATTCGCTTCCAGCTTCGCGATATTGGCAGCAATGTCCTTTCCGCAAGACTGCTGCACCATTCCCACTTTAAGAATTCTTGACATATCTGTATTTTTTAAATTTCCATTAACCTTATTGTGCCAACCAGCCTTCAGGGAACTGCATTGTCACGCAATGAAGTCCGCCGTGTCCTGAAAGCAACGGCCTGCAATCTATGACTTTCACCGTTCTGTCGGGGAACACTTCCTGAAGTCTCTTCCTGGCGATCTCATCCTTAGGGGAATCAGCGCCCGGCACGAGCACAGCGCCATTGACAATCAGGAAATTGGCATAAGAACCAGGCAATCTGTAGTCATCCAGATACAATGCATCCGGCAGTGGCAGCGGAACCAATTTATACGGCTCGCCATCCAAAGTCCTCAACGTCTTCAACTGCTCTTCCATCGCATGCAGTTCCTCATAATTCTCATCAGCTTCATCCTCGCACTGCGTATAGGCAATCGTATCCGGGGAACAGAATCTGGCCATGATATCCACGTGACTGTCAGTGTCATCGCCCGCGATACCGCCATGGTCCAGCCATATCACCCGCTCAAGACCGAATGCATGCTTCAGTTCGCCTTCGATCTCCTCCTGTTCAAGATACTCGTTCCTGTTGAGCGAGCACAGGCACTCCTTCGTGGTAAGAAGAGTTCCCTGCCCGTCAGAGTCAATGCTTCCCCCTTCCAACACGAACGGTCTCATATCCACGCAGGCCACATCCTGAGCGAAAACATTCTCGAAGAATATCGTCTTGGTTATCTGATTGTCCTTGTCTGAAGCGAACTTGAGGCCCCAGCCGTTGAACACGAAATCATAGAGATATTTCTCACCATTGTCCCCATAGACCGAAATTCCGCCGTGGTCACGCGCCCAGGTGTCATTGATTTCGCACTGCGCGAAATGGATTCTGTCAATGTCAATGTCCAAATGCAGGGCATCAGACAGTTCCGCCAGTCTCGCGGCAGTCTTCTCCACCGATGTCGTAACTATCAGAAGTTCTTCAGTCTCAAGCACGGCCGAAGCAATCTTCGCATAACATTCCTGAACCTTGTCCAGTTCATACCACGGAGTAGTTTCATCCGGCCAAGTCAGCTGGACTCCACTCTGTTTCTCCCATTCTGCAGGTAATCTCATAATCTATAATTCCAAAACACGCAAAATTACTCAAATCGCAGCACAAAAAAAACTATTCACCTTGTAGTCATTCTACAATATACTCAAAAGTATATCTGCTGTTCTGTACCAATAGAAGAATGCTTCAGGATTGGACACTTTAAGCCTGTTTAATCTATGATGCAAAGTGGAGTCGATTGTCAAATTCCGCAATAAAGCCGAATTCCCATCATAATGTTCGATTTCAACAATTCCATATTGAATACATGTTGCCAAATATGCCGCCTTAGCAGCATCAGTTATTGCATTTTCAATAAAATATGACTGTTTATACATAAATGGAACAATGCTCTTGATACCTCGCTGAAGCAACGCAAATTTTTCTTTATCCACTAATCCGCGTGTTGCAATGTTGAGTGAGGTATTCCTGATATCATTGAAAATAATGCTAAAATCATTAGTCGGGAGCTTCCTATATCCTAATTCCAATGGCGCAATCTTGACAAAAGCATTCCTTGTCACCGTCAAATCTGATACGCAATCAAATAAACGGCCCACATCATACAGTTGCTTAATGATTTCAAGAGTTTTCAAATCACCATTTTTATAATATGGTATTCCGGTTGTCTCAGGTGCAAACGCCGTGAGTTTATCGGCTAGAATGTCACCGGCTGAAGGCACTTTGACTATAGACCTGCTACCGGTAATTTCAATGAGAGGGCTATTAATTTCAATTTCAACAACTTGTTCATAGTGGCAGTCTTCGAACAAGACATCCAATAGAATATATGCTGGACGATTCGAATCATCTCTGAACGCAACCTTATAAAAAAACTTACTATGACTTTTCGGAATATTTGTTCCGGCTTGTCTGCGTTCAACAAGTTCGTAGTCAATAAAACCACATTCCTCATACTTTGATAGATATTTTTCAATATTTGTCCCCGGAGGGCACATTATATCAATATCTATTGAAAGTCTATGAGGCGAATCTTGTAAAAGCAGCATTAGACACGAACCGCCCTTAAAACAAAAAGGACATCCACTTCGAGCCAGCATATCCAGTAATGAAAATGCGCGGATTACTTTTTCAATAAGATTTTTATCCGTATAATTGAGTTCCCTTGACTTCCGGTCAATCCATTCATAGGTAAAACATTTAGTGTCAATCATTTTGAAGATATTTATCTCTCTACATCCAAACCTCTTCTCTTTGCGTATCTATAAAGCCGGGACCTGTTAACCTGATACAGTTCAAAGGCATTGTCCCACATTCGTTTAGACTCAGCACCACGAAGATACTGAAAACATGCGTCTTTTTCAATATCGACCATTAGTTTTTCTAAAGTAGGAACCTTGATTCCGTCCAACAACACTGTCGGTGCTTCCGTCACAAGCGGTTTAATAATAAAAGAAGGCCTCTTCAGATCAATGTAGTTATATATGAAATTTCCATCAGGATTCAACCAAACAACATACCCCCGACTCCGCAAGCAATCAAAGACACTCTCCATAATATAACGTTCACATTCAATATACGTCACATTATTTTCAGACAAATGATGCTGTAAAGCAGCCAAACTTCTTCCATTATAAATACAGAATGACGCATACGGGAATCTATCCATCAAAACTCTGCTGATCCCTTTTCCTTCTTCGCCAAGGTCTGCTTCGAAAGCCATTCCCGTGTCATAAGCCAATGCATAATATCCTCTTGACACTCTGGAAAGTTTCCCATCCTTAACTAATTGTGTCAAAAAACATGAAACTGTATTTAAAGAAACATTCGACCCTTTATTTAGAAAAGCATACAGTTCAGCCTTTCCGAATGACTCACATTCAGAAGCAAACTGCAATATTTTTTCTTTAACACTAGACATAACTATCATTCAGATTACTGCAAATATAATATAAAATCGGCAACAAAGTGCAATTATTGCCAATTTTATATTTATCACGTAAAAAAAAGTCCGTTCATCGTGGGAAGAACGGACTTTTGTTATGCAGACAGGATGATTTCCTGAATTATTCGATAGTAACGACTCTGTTGAGGACTGCTGAAGAGAACCTGTTGTTGGTAGCGCCTTCGGCTTTTACTACGAGGTGATCCTCAGAGATACCGTATTTCTCGACGAGCGCTTTCTTTACATTGTTTACACGCTGCTCTGAAAGATACTGGTTGCGGGATGCAGAACCTGTGCCCTTGTCAGCTGAACCTGTAAGCACGAATACCTTGTCAGGAGCCCGCTCGAGAATGTTCTTCACATAGAAATCGAGGTGAGCATCTTCGCGCTCTGAGAGCTTGGTGCTGCCGATTTCGAAGTAAAGAGTAGCAGGAGAAACGAGGTCACCTGCCTTGGTTACTGTAACAGTATCAGGTGTTGCGTTCTTGAGGTCTTCAATCTGCTGCTTGAGGTCTTTATTCTCTTTCTCGAGAGCATTTACACGGTCCTGAAGGTCATTGTACTGAGCCTCTGTGAAAGGAACAGGAATGACGGCAGGAACAACAGATGTATGACGTTTGAAGTTCGTCTTGCCGAGATTTACTGCCACGCCGAATTTGGCAGACGGAAGGAATCCGAGTTGAGTACTAGGCCTTGGTGCCACATGAGGGAAATCAGTCTTGGTAGAAAGTACAGAAAGATCGAGATAGAGGTTCACGCGGTTGCAGAGACGAAAGTTGTTCAACAGACCTACTCCTACACCGAACTCATTGTTGCTCTGCGCGCGCATATAAGCAAATGAAGGGTAAGCGATTACATTCCAAGTTCTGGTCTCCTTATATCCGCTGAATGCATTGGAAAGATTCCAGAGGAAATCCACATGAACTGTGTTGCAGTTGAATGCGCCTTCGCATGCGGTGAAGCCGTCCTGTGCCACAACCTTGTTCTTGAGACCCTGCCAGCCGCCTCTTACACCGACTGAAGGAGTAATCCATTTGCCCACATAGATGTCGGTAGCGATTCCGGCCTTGCCGTCAACACCCTTGCCCAACCAGGAGTTCACACCGGCGCCAACACCGATGAACCAGTTGTCACCGAAACGATTGGTTTCATATGAACCACGTACAATCTTGCCATTCTCATCGCGATTGCCATTTTCCTGTGCATTTGCAGCAGGAACGGCTACCAGCACGCTTGCCATAACAGCAAGTGCGCTAATGACGAATTTAGAAGTTTTCATTATCATATCTATTAAAGTTTTATATTTACCATCACCATAGGGCATCAGAGAGCATAAAAAATGCAGACCGCCCTGTTACAAAAACGGTCTGCAAAAATACAGTATTAGAATAAAAAAACAAATACTTTTTTTACTCTATTTATTATTCACCTCTCACTACCTTTAGTTTCTCCCTGATTTCAGACATTTTCTTCTCGGTCAGAGGGTACATTGACATTATCAGAATACCTGCTGCCGAACCGATTGCAGGAATCCAGCTGATGAGCGCCTTGATTGTGGAAAGAGCCTCAGGAGTCTGTACGGCGCCCTTGGCATTGTCATATCCGAAAGCCATCAGCACCCACAGCACGATAGCGCTTCCAAATGCGGCACCGAACTTCTGGGCCATTGAGGATGAGGAGAAAATGAGACCTGTAGAGGCATTGCCGTTCTTCAGCTCCGAATAATCCGCAACATCCGCGAACATTGTCCAAAGCAGAGGCGAATTGATGCCGATTGCGATGCATATCAGCACTTGGAGCACCATCAATGTCCACATTCCGGCAGGCGTGTCAGGCAAGAACATCACGATTACGCTAAGTACGGAGATGATGGTGAGGACAGACAGGAAGGTCGCCTTCTTTCCGATTTTCTCTGAGACAGGAACGGTCACGATGACACCTACAAGCTGGGCGATTTCTCCGGCTGTAAGGAAGGCGGCCAATGTAAATACCGCATTGACACCCAACACATCAGCGAAATAATATGCCGCAGCCCCACCTCGGATACAGTTGAACAGGAGCACGGAAATACCTCCGCCAAGCAGCATCCACCACGGCCCGTTGGAAACAAGGCAACGCAGGTCATTCCAGACTGACGACTGTCGTACAGGTTCCGCAGCCACCTCTCCTGCGTTCTGCTTCTGCATCTGGGCTTCAGTCACATGCTCCCGCGTCATCGCAAAAGAAAGCAGGAAGAGAATCGCACATATGCTGCCTATTATTATCAATGCCACGGTCCAGTCCATAGGAGCGGAATCCGCGATGGTCCAGTTCTGCGGCAGAGTGCCCATAATCGCTCCACGAAGTCTGAGAAGCGGTTCGAACGAGCCCATTGCCACGAAACTTCCGATGAAGGCGAAGAACATTCTGAATGAGGAGAACATTGACTTTTCCCTCGCGTCATCAGACATGACACCCAACATTGCACCGTAAGGAACATTGATAGCAGTATATACCGTCATCATGAGAATATAGGTGACGTATGCGTAGATATGCTTGAAGGTATAGTTGTCCGTCTGAGGCGTGAAGAAAGCCAGGATTCCGGCCAATGCGAAAGGCACGGCTATCCACAGAAGGTACGGACGATATTTACCCCACCTCGTATTGGTCCTGTCCGCTATCAGTCCCATAACAGGGTCAGACACGGCGTCATAGAGCTTGGTCACTAAAATAAGTGTTCCGGCATGTGCCAGACTCAGACCGAAGATATTGGAGTAGAAGAACGGAAGATAATAGGAAAAGATTTTCCAGAACATCGATGACGACATGTCACCGAAGCCGTATCCTATTTTCTCTGAAAGATTTTTCTGCATGATTATTAGATTTTTTTCAATTATCTGGAATTGCGGAGATCGGCACAGGTCTCCCTTATAAGTGCAACGGTAGATGTATCAGACAGATATACTGAATTCAGGCCCTGTTGTTCCTGAGCCGGGTCGCCACAATAATCATCTCCCGTCTGCCAATAGACGTTTTCTGCAGACTGTCCTGCAAGTCCGCCCCAAGTCCAGAAATTCACACCCTCGAGAAGGCCGCCCTCTTTGGCAGAAGCCTCCAGACGTGAGAAGATATTGGCATAATACCGGTCTCTGAGCGTAACCGGAGTCCCTTTAGCGAACACGAAACCGTCACGCGGGAAGCCGAATTCCTCGAGCACCACCGGCTTGCCAAGTCTCTGAGCCACAGCAAGATGCTCATCTATATACTCATTTGTCTTCTGAATAGCATCAGGCAAATCCTCAGCCAACGAATCCTTTCGGGCCCAAGTCCAGTTGAATGGCCAGATATGAATCGTCAGATAGTCAATGTCCGGGCAGGCATGAATCTTCTCGTAAAGAGGCATATCGGACTCGCATCCGAAACTGCCCTCATTGCCGCTGGAAACCATATGGTTAGGGTCAATGGACTTGATCAATGCAGCTGTCTCGCACAGCCAGTCGTAAAATGCCGCCTTGACAGTGTCAGATTCCGAAAAACATCTCGGTTCATTGCAGATCTGCCAGGAGAATATCGCAGGATCTTCCTTGTACGGCTTGCCGGTCACGGTATTCACCCTTGAGACGATATGGCGGACATTGTCTGCGGCCAATGATTTCGCTACGGAATCAGTCATGAAACGGGAAGTGAAAGCACGATACTCATCCCATGTAGCATCATTGGAACTCAATGCCTTGCCGGCACCGGCCCACTCCAGATACTGACCGAAACCGCCTGACCACTCCCAGGCATTGTTCATATACAATACTGCGGACATTCCGCGTTTGCCGAGTTCGTTCAGGAAACGGTCCAGTCCGACAAAAACTTTTTCATCATAGACTCCCGGAGATGTCTGAAGCACAGGCTCCACCTTGGATTTCACGCCAGGCTGGCCGTCCGCGCCCACAAGCACACGCAGATTGGTCACGCCCAATGCCGCAAGCGAATCAAGTTCCGCGCAGGCGCGCTCCGGGTCTGCAGCTTCAGTATCGGACATCAGAAGCGGTCCGTACCACATATTTGTACCGAGGAAATAAGACGGCTCGTCACCTCTTTGGAATTTGCCGTTTTCAATGCGCCAGAACGATGATTTTCCGGTGCAGGATGCCAGTGTCAATGCCAATGCGATTGTCAATGTCGATTTTCTCATATATATTGTTCAAGTGTTATCTCTCACTTTTCCGCATGGACAAGCACAGTTTTTCAGCGCTGCGGCCCACATCGGAAACCGTGCAAAGTTAACCAGAGAGAATCTTCCAAACAAATATAATATTGACATAAATCAGCCAAAAAGCCTACACGATCACCTTGTTCTTCTTGTACAGCGCCCTGAAATCACGCGGTGTGATTCCGCGCTTGGCCTTGAAGATACGGTTGAAGTTGGACAGGTTGTTGAAACCGCTCTCGTAACAGATTTCTGAGATATTCTTGGTCGAATCCACCAGCATCCTCGCAGCATAGCCGAGCCTGATGTCCAAAACGTAGTCAGACAACGGCTTACCGGTGCGCATCCTGAAGAAACGGCTGAAAGCGGACGGGCTCATGCCCACCATTGACGCCAGGTCATCCAGACGGAGCTGTTCGGCATAATGGTCATTGATATATTGCTTGACCTTGGTCACCCTACGGCTTTCCTGATTACGTGACGAATGGGCGAACGAGCTGCTGGCCAATATCTTGTAATCCGACTTCGACAGCTCTTCCAGAATCCACAGGAACTTGAGGAACTGGACGAAATGGTCTTTCTCATTGGACAACGTATCTAGATACGGATATATCTTCATGATTCCGGACAACGGAAAAGAAATCCCGTGGTCTGCCGCCTTGAGCATCTTCCGGATGGAGTCGAACTGGTTCTTCGCAAGGATTCCATCTCCAAGGAAATCAGGAGAGAACTGGATGGTTATCTCCCTGATGTCCGGACTCTTGCAGTTGCCGTCCTCCCAGACATGTTCCAGATTCTCCGCCGCAATAAGCGCCAGGTCGTAATCCCCTATGGTTTCCATACTGTCACCTACAATACGCCTGACTCCCGCTCCGTGCTCCACAAAGTTCAATTCAAACTCTCTGTGACGATGAAGCGGATATGTAAATTCCGTCTTGTGACGTTCCACAATATGGAAGCAGTCCAGCTCCGACAATTGTGTAATTTCCGTAAGAACTTCACTCATAGCTGAAATAAGGTTATCAGTTTTTATGTTTTCACGCAAATATATTCATTTTTTGATACTTTTTTAACAATTATCAATAATTTTAAACAAACGGGCCCTGCCGACATCCATTCTACGTGCGAATGATGTACATTTGCAGACAACAACATTGATCAAAATGAACACTGAACTGAATTTTTTGCGCAAAGAAGCGCTGCAGGAACTCGAGACAAACATATTGCCTTTCTGGATGCAGCAATGCATTGACACAGAGCATGGTGGATTCATAGGCAGAATCCGCGGCGACGGAAGCGCTGACCCGGACGCCCCGAAAGGAGCCATTCTCAACGCACGCATCCTGTGGGCATTTTCGGCGGCTTTCCAGGTGCTCGGCAAGAAAGAATATATCGAGACTGCAACCCGTGCAAAACGTGAAATCATCGACCGCTTCTATGACAAGGAATACGGTGGAGTTTTCTGGAGCCTGGACAGCCAGGGCAGACCGCTCGACACTAAAAAGCAGATTTACGCTCTCGGATTCGCCATCTACGGACTGAGCGAGTACGCACGTGCGACCGGGGACAAAGAGGCGGAGGACTACGCGCTCAGACTTTTCAATGACATTGAAAAATATAGTTTTGACAATGTGAAGAACGGCTATTTAGAGGCATTGACCCGAGACTGGCAGCCGATAGCCGACATGAGGCTGAGCGAGAAAGATGCGAATGAGCACAAGACCATGAACACGCATCTCCATATCATTGAGCCATATACGAATCTCTACCGGTTATGCGGAGATGAAAGGCTGAAGGAGAGGATTGCCAATCTGCTTCACATTTTCCGTGAGAAGATTCTGGACCGCAGCACCGGCCACCTGCAGCTTTTCTTCGACGATGACTGGAACAGCAAATATTCTATCATTTCTTTCGGACACGATATCGAGGCGTCGTGGCTTCTCCACGAGGCGGCAAGCGTCATCGGGGAGGATATCGACGAGATTCTGCCGGACATCGTAAAGATCGCTGATGCAGCCGGGGAAGGCTACATCCCGGGCGGCGGAATGCTTTACGAATTCCATAAGGACAGCGGAGCAGTGGATGCAGACAGGCACTGGTGGGTGCAGGCTGAAACAGTCGTAGGATACCTGAACATCTATGAACTCACCGGGGATGAAAAGGCATTGACAAAAGCCGTGGACACCTATAAATTCATCAAGGAGCACATTGTGGACAAGGTTTCGGGCGAATGGTTCTGGAGCTTGAAGGCGGACGGCACTACCAACAGGGATGACGACAAGGCCGGATTCTGGAAATGCCCGTACCACAACAGCCGAATGTGCCTTGAAATCATAGAACGGACATCAAACAAATAACCAACTGAATCTGAACACATTATGAGGAAGCACCTGTTTTCATTGGTTGCCGTGGCAGTCTCGGCAGCATTGACACTGACTCAGACCGACGCGACAGCGAAAATCCGCCTGCCGCAGATCATCGGCGACCACATGATTCTGCAGCAGCAGAGCAGCGCCAATATCTGGGGCACCGCAACCCCTTCCGCGAAGGTCAATGTAAAGGTTTCCTGGTCACGCGAAAAATACAGCACGACCGCTGACAAAGACGGCAAATGGAAAGTTGCAATCAACACTCCTTCAGCAAGTTACAATAAGGAAAGCATCACCATATCGGACAAGGACGGAGCTGTCACATTGACAGATGTCCTGATCGGGGAGGTATGGCTGTGCGGCGGCCAGTCGAACATGGAAATGCCGCTTGAGGGCTTCTATGCATGCCCTATAGAAGGTGCTGAGGAGGCGATATTGACAGCCGGGAAATGGAAAGACCGAGTCAGGGAAGTGAAAATCCCGAAGACAGGGGCATTGACCCCGCAGGATACTGTGGAGGGCAAATGGGTGGAGACCACACCTGAGACCGCGATGAAGTTCACTGCTGCAGGATGGTACTTCGCCACAATGCTGAATTCTGCCCTGGACGTGCCCGTAGGCATTGTCGCATGCAACTGGGGCGGTTCGGCCGTGGAGAGCTGGCTGCCTAAGGATGTGGTATATTCCTACGATGAGAACACCATACCGTCCAATTCTCACGAACCCAAGAAGGACCCCGGCGGATGGTACAACTGCACGTCTTCCTATGTGATGTACAACGGAATGCTCGTTCCTGTAAGCAACTACACCATCAAGGGCTTCCTCTGGTACCAGGGCGAGACCAATGCCGGCCTGTACGGATATTATGCGGAAAGGCTCGCGAAAATGGTAAGTATCTGGAGAGATTTGTGGGGACAGGGTGAGATCCCGTTCTATGAGGTCGAACTGGCGCCGTGGAAATACGGCGGGGACGGCACTACCGGAGCACGTATAAGAGAGGCACAGCACAATGCCGCAAAACTCATTCCGAACAGCGGAATTGTATGCACCAATGACCTTGTATATGAATATGAAGCAGACCAGATCCACCCGTGTCAGAAACGCGGAGTGGGAGAACGGTTGGCTCTGCTGGCACTCAACAGGACTTACGGGATGTCGTCATTGCCTTGCGAAGGCCCTGAATTCAAGGACTTTACGGTGGAAGGCAACAAGGTTATAGTGAATTTCACCAACACGCAGTACACATCATTGAGCCCGTGGCACGACATCCAGGGCTTCGAGGTGGCGGGAGAGGACAGAGTATTCCACCCTGCAAAGGCGGAACGTCGGGACCATTCGGTAGTCGTAACCTGTGAGCAAGTTTCTGAGCCGGTGGCGGTAAGATACTGTTTCCGCGATTTCCAGAAGGGCAATCTGACAGGCGTAATAAATCTTCCTGCAGTTCCGTTCCGCACCGACAACTGGTAGCATCTGCCGAAAAGATTCCCAAAGATGGTGCAGGTTATTTTTTAAAGCAGTATCTTTGGCGGAAATGCGGGAGTGCTATGCAATTCAAAATATCATCGGAATATAAACCGTCCGGAGACCAGCCGGAAGCGATTGAGGGTATCTGTTCGGCCATAAGACAGGGTTCGGACGCGGTGACGCTGCTCGGAGTGACAGGCTCGGGCAAGACTTTCACCATGGCCAATGTCATAGAAAAGCTGCAGAGGCCGGCATTGATTCTCAGCCACAACAAGACGCTGGCCGCCCAGCTCTACGGCGAATTCAAGTCGTTTTTTCCGAACAATGCCGTGGAGTATTACGTTTCGTACTACGACTACTACCAGCCGGAGGCATATATTCCCACGACGGACACCTACATTGAAAAGGACCTGAGCATCAATGAGCAGATCGACAAGCTCAGGCTCAGTGCTGCTTCGGCACTCATGTCCGGTCGCCGGGATGTCATCGTGGTGTCGAGCGTGTCGTGTCTCTACGGCATAGGCAACCCTCAGGATTTCCACAGCCAGACCGTGCAGGTGCATGTAGGTCAGCAGATTAGCGAAACACGTCTGCTTTACCACCTGGTAGATGCGCTGTTCAGCAGGACTGAAACTGATTTCAAGCGCGGCACTTTCCGTGTGCACGGAGATACCGTGGACGTATATCTGGGAGGCTCCGACGAGGCTGTCCGCATAGAGTTCTTCGGAGACGAAATTGACGCTCTTTCTCTCATAGACCCTGTTACAGGTGCCACGATCGAGAGGCTCAGCGAGGTGCCGATCTATCCGGCAGGCAACTTCGTCACCACCAAGGAAAAATCCACAAGAGCTGTAAGCCTCATCCAGGACGACCTCGTAAAACAGATGGAGTATTTCGAGAGCATCGGCAAGGGATTGGAGGCCAAACGCCTGAAACAGAGGGTGGAATATGACCTTGAAATGATAAAGGAAATGGGATATTGTCCCGGAATCGAGAACTATTCCAGATATTTCGACGGCAGGAGTTCCGGTCAGAGACCATTCTGTCTCATCGACTATTTCCCTGACGATTTCATAACATTCATCGACGAGAGCCACGTGACCATCCCTCAGATAAGGGCGATGTACGGAGGCGACCATTCGAGAAAATCGGTACTGATAGAATACGGATTCCGTCTTCCTGCGGCTGCGGACAACAGGCCGCTCACTTTCGACGAGTTCGAATCGATAACGGGACAGACGGTATATGTCAGCGCCACCCCTTCAGAATATGAGCTGAACAAGTCGGAAGGACTGGTGGTGGAGCAGGTCGTAAGACCTACAGGATTGCTGGACCCGCCTATTGAAGTGCGCCCTACACACGACCAGGTGGACAATCTTCTGGAAGAGATAAGGAAGCGTTCAGAAGTGGATGAGCGGGTACTGGTCACGACATTGACCAAAAGAATGGCGGAGGAGCTGGACGATTTCTTCGGAAAAAGGGGCGTCAGATGCCGCTACATCCATTCCGACGTGGATACCGCAGAGCGCGTGGAGATTATCGAGGACTTCAAGAACGGACTCTTCGATGTGCTGATCGGCGTGAACCTGCTTCGTGAGGGACTGGATATTCCTTCCGTTTCGCTCGTGGCGATTCTGGACGCCGACAAGGAAGGCTTCCTGAGGTCACAGGTGGCACTGACACAGACCGCCGGACGCGCTGCGAGAAACGTTCACGGTCTGGTGATAATGTACGCGGACTCGGTGACGAGGTCGATGAAGGAGACCATCTACGAGACAGACAGGCGACGCAGCAAGCAGATTGAATACAACCGCATCCATCACATTACCCCTAAACAGGTGGAAGTCAAGCACAACACTCTGCTGGCCGAGCTTGGTGGCAATCCCGATGCCGCGAAAAGCCAGGGACGAGTCACCGCATCCAACTCATACGATGCGCCTACTTTCATACCCGACCCGAGTGCTCTGGGCAAGGGCAGGATAACCGTGGGCCTGGGTGACGACTCGAAACGCGACACGAATACCGCCTACACGGACGGTTACATCCGCGCAGACCTCGCAGCCGTGCTTCAGGACCCTGTAATCAGGTCAATGTCGAGGGAACAGGTGGAGAAATCCGCCGAGGAATCACGCCGCAAGATGAAGAAAGCCGCAGCGGAACTGGATTATGCAGCAGCTGCGAGGTACCGCGACGAAATGTGGGCCCTGGAAGAGTATCTTAAAGTCTGGAAAAACGACTAACTCTGTGCGATTGCGCGAGCAGCCACCCATCCCATAGTCCAAGCCGCCTGAAGGTTGAATCCTCCCGTAACTGCATCGACATCAGTCACTTCGCCAGCAAAGTAGAGCCCAGGATGCTGACGCGACTCCAATGTTTTCGGGTCAATGTCAGCGAGCGACACTCCTCCGCAAGTCACGAATTCGCCCTTGAACTTGTTCCGTCCTACGACAGGATAGATGTCCGAGGTCAATGTGGATATTATTCTGTTGAGCCCCTTGGAACCGATTTCAGCCCAACGCCTGTCTGACTGAATTCCCGCACGGTGCAGAAGGTATGTCCACAGTCTGTTGTTCAGAAAGTCCGGGCCGACGTTTGCACTCATCTTCTGGGGTGCGGAGGAGGAAATGTGGCTCAGCATTGACTCCAGTTCCGGCACCGTAACCTTTCCGGCCCAGTTCACCATGAGTTCCGCTGAATAGTTCTGTTCAGCGAGGTACTTGGCTGCATATGAAGAGAGTTTCAGCACCGCAGGGCCGCTCATTCCCCAGTCGGTAATCAGCAGCGGGCCTTCTGCCCTGAACTTAGTTCCGGCAAGTCCTGTCACCACGTTTTCGGTCACGATTCCCATCAATGCAGAGAGTTCCGCATCTCTTTTCCGGGTTCCGGCCAATGCCACCTGTACTCCTCTCCCCTTTCCAGCTTCCGCCAATGATGACTTACTTTCGTTCCCCCTTCGGATTTCCGCCAACGCCTCAGGCGCGCCGATATTGAAACTGAAAAGGGACGGGACAGGGTCAATGATTTCGAGCCCGAGGCCATCCAGCATTGACAAGCCGCTCTTTTTGGGGCTGCCGCCTGTCGTAATCAGGACAATGTCAGCATATATCTCAGTCTGATGTTTTTCTGTGCCACGGCCTGTGTCGAATAACAGTTTATAGCGCCCCGGCTTGTCGCCATCAGTGTCCAGAACAGACGTAAGACGATGAGAGACAGCGACATTGACACCGGAAGACTTCATTCCGGCCACGAGTGTCTCTATGATTTCCGAAGACTGCTGAGATTTCGGGAAAACGCATTGGTCGCTCTGGGTGACAAGCCGCACTCCCCTGCCTTCGAACCAGTCGCATACGTCTGTGTTGCTGAATTCTCGGAGAAGACGCTTCATCAGACGGAAACCCCGAGGATAGACGGATTCGATGCTGCGGACCTCGGCAAATGAATTGGTAAGATTGCAGCGGCCTCCTCCCGTGACTGCGACTTTTGCCAACAGTACAGGGCCTGCCTCATAGACAGTTACGTCCAGGTCAGGATTCATTTCCTTCATATTCACGGCCGCGAAGCAACCTGCCGCCCCGCCGCCTATCACAGCCACTTTCTTTCCGATTTTTCCCATCATTTCGTCATAAATGCCCGAATTTAACAATAATTTGTATATTTGTAATTGGACTTGACAATTTTGGTGTGAATATGGAACTGATTGAAGACAAATTCCCCCATTATAGTGAAGAAGGCAAGGCGTTGGTGCGCCGTGCCTGGCAGATTGCGTCAGACGCATTGAAAGATGATTTGCGGGACAACGGTCATCCGTTCCTGGAGCATCCGATGAATGTGGCCCTGATCGTTTCTGATGAAATAGGCCTGCAGGCAGAGTGCGCCGCTGCGGTTTTCCTGCACGAGACATTGAGGAAACATCCTGACTACGACATCAAGTCTGCGGGTTTTCCTTCCGAAGTTTACAAGATGGTGGAGGGGCTCGACAAAATCGCTACCATCAAGCCGAAGGACACCCGTCTCGAGGCGGAGAACTACAAGAAACTGATTGTCCAGTATTCTACAGACCCGAGGGTGACGGTACTGAAAATCGCTGACCGTCTGGAAGTCATGCGTCATCTGGAAATGTTCCCGAAACTTTCCCGCGAAAGGAAGATTCTGGAGACATTGATGCTGTACATTCCGCTCGCCCACCAGCTTGGACTCTACAATATCAAGAGTGAACTTGAGGACATATACTTCAGGTTCGCCGACCCCGTGGATTACCGCCTCATCACCAACAAGCTGAAAGCCACTGAGAAAGACAGGGTGAAACTCTCTGAGGAATTTATCCGTCCTCTCGAGAAGAAACTGTCCGATGCAGGTATCAGATACAAACTGAAAATCAGGACCAAGACCGCCTACTCCATCTACAAGAAGATGCAGAAGCAGAAGGTTCCCTTCGAGGGTGTCTATGACGTTTTCGCCATAAGGTTCATCATCAACTGCGACACCGACCACAAGAGCGAAGTGGACCTTTGCTGGAAGGTATATTCTTATGTGACAGAGGAATACGAGCCGGACACGCACAGACTTAGAGACTGGTTGTCAAACCCAAAGCCAAACGGATACGAGTCGCTCCATATCACTGTCAAGAACAAGGACAATGCTTTCATAGAGGTACAGATCCGTACCAAGAGAATGGATGACATCGCGGAAAACGGCCACGCGGCACATTGGTCATACAAGGGCATCAAGCACGAGGTAACCATGGACAAGTGGCTGACGTCCGTCAGATACAACTTGGAACATCCTCAGGAGACCGATCTTGAGGACCTGCCGCAGCCGCCGTCAAAGGAAATTTTCGTATTCACGCCGTCAGGAGAATTGAGGATCCTCCCTGCAGGCTCGTCAATGCTTGATTTTGCTTTCAATATACACTCCAATCTCGGATTGAAGTGCATCGGAGGCAAGGTCAATGGAAAGGCTGTCTCCATCAAGGAGAAACTCAAGACCGGAGACGTGGTGGAGATCATGAGCGGAAAGAACCAGAAGCCTTCTTCCGACTGGGTGAATTATGTGGTTTCCGCCAAGGCAAGAAACAAAATCCGCCAGGCTCTGAGCGAGGCGGAGTACAAGATTGCCGCACAGGGCAAGGAACTGCTGAGCAGACGTCTAAAGAACTGGAAGCTGGAGTTCCCTGACGACATGATGGCGGAGTTCATGAAGAAGCAGAAATACCCTACGGTAAATGCCTTCTTCGCCGCTATCGGTGACGGGGACCAGGACATTGACCAGATCAAGACTTTCATCAACGAGCATGACGCCATGCAGGCGCGTGCCATCGAGGCCGCGAGGGCAGCAGACCAGGCGGCAGCTGAAAAGTCACGTGACAGGTGGATTTCAGGCAAGTCATCTGATGATATACTTGTGCTCAACGCGAAGGACCTCAAGGGACTGGACTACAAGATGTCCAAATGCTGCAACCCGGTTTTCGGCGATGACGTATTCGGGTTCGTGACAAGAACCGACGGCATCAAGATACACAGAATGTCGTGCCCGAACGCTGCAAGACTTCTGGAAATGTATCCGTACCGTATCCAGCGGGTGCGCTGGGCCGACACGCCTACGAGCGGCACATTCCAGGCCTCGCTCCGTGTCATCACTTCCATCGAGCCGTTCATCATCAATCAGATAATGGATGTCGTGAACACATTCCGCACGACCATGCGACAGTTCAATGTCAATGAAAACCAGCGTAACGGCACCTACGACATCTCCATGAAACTGTCAGTCCCGTCCAATATGGAACTCGACAAGGTCATCTCACAGATCAAGACTCTGAAGAACATAGTCAAGGTTGTACGCCAGTAGCCTGCAATTTCTTGCGGATTAAATTATCGTGATTTTTCTTTGCTTTATCAAGAAAAGGTTTTACTTTTGCACTGTTATTAACAGAGTTGTTAAACAATATGGTTAATTACCTTAACGATTAAAAATCAACAACATCCATCTTATGCAGAAGAAAGAAAACAAGGAAAATGAGATATTGGAAGCAGCGGAAAAGCTGTTTGCGGAGAAAGGTTTCAAGGGGGCGACGACTACTTTGATCGCCGCCGAGGCCGGTGTCACGCACGCCATGCTGCATTATTATTTCAGGACCAAGGACCAGATTTTCCTGAAGGTGCTGGACACTTATACTGAAGAAATACGACAGAACCTGAAGTCGATAATGGTATCAGAAATCAATGATACTGACTTCATGAGAAAAGTGATTGAGATATCTTTCGATTTCTTCAATGAGCACAGCGGACAGATGTCCCTTTTCTTCGAGGTGTGCAAGGAAAGGCCCGAATTGATAAAAGATTATGTGGACAATTTGGAAAAACACATTGACCCGATTATCCGGTCACATCAGGAAAAGGTAAGCAAGGCTGTGGCTGGCGGGCAGATAAAGAATATCACGTTCATTGACCTTATAATAGACATAATCAGTGTCTGCGCGATAACTCCGTTCCTAAGTCCTCTGCTGAACAATGTCCTGGAACTGAGCGAAGAACAGAAGAAGGTGTTCATGGAGGCACGCAAACACGAGGCCGTGGAACTGATTGTCAACCGATTGACAGGAAAACAACAATAATAAGGAGCTTCGATTATGAAACCGTTGAAATGTGCATTGACCACGCTCGCCGTGTTTATCAGCATAAACGCGGGGGCACAGATAACGCTTGACGAATGCATAGAAAATGCGTTCAGCAACTATCCTCAGATCAAAGAAAAGGAACTGATACAGGCAAGCGAGAGGTTCGACCTGAAGAACGCTTCACTCGCATGGGTGCCTCAACTTAGTATCTCTGCCAAAGCCACTTGGCAGTCAGAAGTCGTGGAAATGCCTTTTTCAATGCCGGGAATGGATTTCAATATTCCTCACGACCAGTACGGCATAACAGCGGACATCACCCAACAGATATGGGACGGAGGAGCGGCATCGGCCAAGACTCTGCAGGCCAAGACCGGAGCGGAAGTCAAGCGCAAACAGTTGGAAGTAAACATGTACACTATCCGGTCCAAAGTGCAGAGCGTATATTTGGGAATCATCCTCATTGACAAGCAACTTAAACTCAATGCAATACTCGAAGAGGACCTGAACCGCAGCCTCAACGAGGTCAGGACTCTTGTGGAAGGCGGAATTAAATGGGAATCGGACATTGACCAGATCAGGGTAAACATCCTCTCCTGCGAACAGCAGAAGACAGGGCTGCAGACGGACAGAGCGGCATACATCCGGATGCTCAGCCTGCTTACCGGACAGGATCTGACGGGCCAGACATTTGTCGAGCCGCAAATCGAGGCCACCACATCCATGGAAATCAAGAGACCGGAACTAAACCTGTATGACGCTCAGATTCAGCAGGTTGCCGCACAGAAGAAACAACTTGACGCATCACTCTGGCCTCGCTTCAACTTCACTGTCCAGGCCGGCTACGGCAGACCGAGCCTCAACATGTTGTCCGGGGAGTTCAACCCTTACGTAATCGCAGGCATCAAGATGCAGTGGAATCTTAGTTCGCTCTACACCTTCAAGAATGACAGGCGCAAGACCGAACTGGACAGCCGCAAGCTGGACTACGCTCGTGAGTCATTTATCTTGAACACTTCCGTGGAGGCCATCCAGAAGCAGAGCCAGGTCGAAAAGGACATTGACATACTTCAGAAGGATGAGGAAATCGTGAAACTGCGCAAGAGCATCCGCGAGACCGGTGAGAACCAATATAAAGAAGGCGTCCTGAAGATGAACGACTATCTGTCGCTTCTGGACGAGGAGTTCAAGGCGCGTCTGAACAATGATGTCCACAAAGTCCAGTACATTATGGATGTCCTCGACCGCAACTACACATTGGGAAAATAAACATTGACAATATGAAAAAAGCATTATTGATGGCAGGGCTCGTGGCAGCCGCGACAGCCTGCAACAGAAATATAGAATTCGATGCATGCGGACAGATCGACGCGACCACAGTCATCATTTCAGCCGAGAGCAACGGCAAACTCCTTTCATTGACACCGGAAGAAGGAAGCACAGTGGAGGCCGGACAGGTTTTGGGTGTCATTGACTCTGTCCAGACATATCTTCAGGTCCAGGAACTCAAGCAGAGGATAGAGGGAGCGTATTCGAAGAAAATCGACATCAAGAAGCAGAGCGAGCCTAACCGGAGCCAGATGCAAAGTCTGGAGAATGACCTTGCCAGATACAGCAAACTGCTGGCCAACAATGCGGCCACAGGCAAGCAGGTCGATGACATAAAGGACAAGATCGCGCTTCTGAAGGCGCAGATGGATGCCCAGACACAGAGCTGGGAGAGGAACAACACGTCCGTCGAATCCGAGATCCGCAGCACAGGAATCCAGCTTGAGCAGAAGAAAGACCAGCTGGCAAAATGCAAAATCACATCTCCTATATCCGGCACAGTGCTTACACGTTATGCCGAGGCAGGTGAAAATGTCACTGCAGGAAAGCCGGTCTTCAAGGTGGCGGATATGGGCAGCACTTATGTACGTGCATATTTCAGTACGGCCCAACTCGCGGGCCTAAAAATCGGAGACAAGGTTACGGTCATTCCTGACAACGGAAGCAAGGAGCCTGCAAGACTGGAAGGCCGGATCATCTGGATTTCCGAACAGGCCGAGTTTACGCCGAAGAATATCCAGACACGTGACGAGCGCGCGGATATGGTCTATGCCGTAAAGATTGCAGTACCAAATGACGGGAGTCTCAGGCTCGGAATGTATGCTTATGTGAAGAAATAGATTATGGACAACGACATTGCCATAAGGGTCAGCAAGATATGCAAGACCTACAAGAACATAACCGCCCTCAAGGACATTGACCTGAATATCCGCAAGGGCGAGCTCTTCGGGCTCATCGGGCCTGACGGGGCAGGAAAGACGAGTCTTTTCCGTATCCTGACGACGCTCTCGCTGCCGGATTCGGGCGAGGCTTCTGTAGAGGGGAAGGATGTCGTCCGCGACTACGGGGCGATCAGAAGCAGCATCGGCTATATGCCCGGACATTTCGCGCTCTACCTGGACTTGAGCGTGGAGGAAAATCTGAATTTCTATGCCACGATTTTCGGTACGACAGTGGCGGAGAACTATAGTACGATCGAGAAAATCTACTCTCAGATAGAGATGTTCAACAAGCGCCGCGCATCCGCTCTGTCCGGCGGTATGAAACAGAAACTTGCGCTCTGCTGCGCTTTGGTGCACAAGCCGGAAGTGCTGTTCCTGGACGAGCCGACTACCGGTGTGGATGCAGTGAGCCGAAAGGAGTTCTGGGAAATGCTGAAGCGCATCAAGGAAAGCGGCGTGACGATTATGGTTTCCACACCGTATATGGACGAAGCCAGCCTCTGCGACAGGATAGCATTGATTCTGGACGGAAGGATTATCGACCATGGCACTCCTCAGGAGATAGTTTCCAGATACCCCGGGCCGCTCTATGCCGCTAGCGGAAGCAATATGTTTCAGATACTGAACAAGTTACGCAGTGTTAAAGGTGTCATAGGATGTAATTCTTTCGGATGCGAATGCCACATTTCCGTAGAGCAGGACGGCCCAGACGAGCACCAGCTCGCATCCATACTTGAGGCTTCCGGCATCGAAGGCTGTCAGGTCAAGAGAATAAAACCGGGAATAGAGGACTGTTTCATAAGACTTTCATAATCATGGACAAAGACATCAAATCAATAGAAGTTCGTGACCTGGTCAAGAGATTCGGTGATTTCACTGCTGTCAATGACATTTCCTTCCATGTCTTCAAAGGTGAGATTTTCGGGTTCCTCGGCGCAAACGGAGCAGGAAAGACTACCGCGATGAGGATTCTCTGCGGCCTGAGCCATCCTACTTCCGGCGAGGGTTCGGTCGCAGGCTTCAGTATTGTCAATGAACAGGAAAAGATCAAGAAGCATATCGGTTACATGAGCCAGAAATTCTCATTGTACCCGGACTTGAAAGTGTGGGAGAACATCGAGCTGTTCGGCGGCATCTACGGCCTGTCAGACAAGCAGATAGCAGAGAAGACAGAGTCAATGCTGAAGGCCCTGGACATGGAGAAGGCGAAGAACATGTACGTGAGCGACATTCCTCTGGGCTGGAAACAGAAACTTGCCTTCAGTATCGCTATGGTGCACGATCCGGAGATCGTGTTCCTGGACGAGCCGACAGGCGGTGTGGATCCGGTCACGCGACGCAGCTTCTGGGAACTGATCTACAAGGCGGCATCCACTGGTGTCACGGTTTTCGTCACCACGCACTATATGGACGAGGCCGAGTATTGCGACAGAGTGTCAGTGATGGTGGACGGAAGAATCGAGGCGCTGGGCTCACCTGCTGAACTCAAGGGCCGGTATGAGGCAAAAGACATGGACGAAGTATTCACCAAAATAGCCGGCAGAAGATGAAAGAGATATTTGCATTCATACAAAAGGAGTTCCGGCACATTTTCCGGGACCGAAGGACGACATTGATCGTGCTGGTGATGCCTATCGTGCAGATTATCCTGTTCGGATTCGCGATAAGCACCGAGGTGCACAATGCTGTGGTGGACGTCGTCGGAGACCCTGGCGATCCTGTCGTGCGCAACATAATCGACCGCATCGACAACAACAAGTATCTGAGCATCGGCGAGTTCCACAATTCACCCTCCGAAGCCGAGGTGCGGATCAGGAAAGGAAAGGCGAAGGCGTTCCTGTGCTTCGAAAGTGACTTCGACAAGAAGTTCTCATCCCAGGGCAAGGCTGTCATCCAGATAGTCAGCGACGGCTCTGACCCGAACTCCGCACAAATTGTGATGAACTACATAAAAGGCGTGCTGCAGAGCAGCCAGGTGGAATTTTCCGAGAGAATGTTCGGAGTCGGGACCACATCCATGAGGCCTAATGTGCAGCTGATGTATAACCCGGCCATGAACTCGTCCTACAACTTCGTCCCTGGCGTCATGGGCCTGATACTCATGCTGATATGCTCTATGATGACCGCAGTGTCCATCGTTGAGGAAAAGGAAATGGGGACAATGGAGCTCGTGCTCGTCTCCCCTGTCAAGCCTTTCTGGATAATACTGTCGAAACTCATCCCTTACCTGTTCCTGTCGCTCATCAATTTCGTGAGCGTACTGCTGCTGGCACATTATGTCATGGAAGTGCCGATACGTGGCAGCCTGACTCTGCTGTCATTCTCAGCCCTCATATTCGTAGGTTCTTCTCTCGGACTCGGACTGCTGGTATCAGTGATTTCCAAGACACAGCAGACAGCGATGCTTCTCTGCGGTATGGGACTGACAATGCCGACAATGCTGCTCTCAGGAATCATTTTCCCTTGCGAGAGCATGCCAGTGGCGCTGCAAGCGCTTTCAGATGTCATTCCGGCCAAATGGTTCATCATCATTGTGAAGAAGATCATGATACAGGGCGTCGGACTGCAGGAGATAGCCAAAGAGCTGACGGTTCTGTCAGGAATGGCAGTATTCCTCCTGTGGGTAAGCGTCAAGAACTTTAAAACCAGACTGTAATATGTGGAAATATCTGTTAAAGAAAGAATTCAAGCAGCTTCTGAGAGATCCCGGAATGCCACGTATAGTAATGGTTTTTCCGCTTCTGATAATATTTGTCTTCCCGTTCGCCGCCAATATGGAGGTCCGCAACATAAAACTCGCGGTAGTGGACAATGACCGGTCAGACCAGTCCCAACTGCTTACCGAAAAATGCGCGTCGTCCGGTTACTTCGAGCTGCTGGATCTGGCTTCTTCACCAGAAGAGGCTCAACGCCTTATGGACAAGGGCGGCACCGATGCCATCCTGACGATAAATTCCGGATTCGCGCAATATCTCAAGACCGGTACAGACAAGAGCGACCCGCTTCCGGTAGGTATAAAGGTCAATACCGTAAACGGCACAAGAGGCAATATCGGAGCGCAGTACCTCAACGCCTGCGTGAGCGGTTCCCTGGCATCCGCCTCAGGAATCCCTGCCGCATCGGGAGGCCAGTTCGAGATACACGAGACATACATGTACAACCAATATCTTGACTACAAGGCATTTATGATACCGGCGCTGATAGTGATCGCCGTCACCATGATGTGCGGCTTCCTGCCTGCACTTAACATCGTTTCCGAGAAGGAGAGAGGTACCATAGAGCAAATCAACGTGACGCCTGTGCGCAAGACCACCTTCATCGTCTGCAAGATGGTTCCGTACATTGCCGTAGCATTCTTCATGGTGTTCTCGTGTCTGCTGCTGTCGTGGATTGTATTCGGCTACGTATGCAAGGGCAGCCTGCTGGACATAGCCGTATTCACACTCGCCCACATATTGGCAATGGCTTCATTCGGACTGCTGGTCTCCAACTTCAGTGACAACACCCAGCAGGCGATGTTCGTCATCTGGTTCTTCAGTATGGTATTTATGCTGATGAGCGGCATTTTCACGCCGATCGAGTCAATGCCGGGATGGGCACAGGACATAACTCTCGTCAATCCGCTCCGGTACTTCGCCCATGCGATGAGGGCCATAGTCCTCAAGGGATGTACGTTCGCAGACACCTGGCCTGACCTGGCATGGCTGTTGGGACTGGGTGCAGTCACCACCACTTGTGCAGTAGCAAGTTACAAGAAGACAAACTAAAAAGAGAGGCTCCTGCCAATGCGGGAGTCTCTCTTTCCTTGTTTATAACTCTTTACCAGAGTTGCGCTTTATTTCAGATATGCGTCGCTTACTACCTTCTGGCTGCGCGCGATGAACTCGCTCAGAGCCTTGCCCTTAAGCAGACCATTGGCAAGAAGCGCCAAGTCAGCAATCTGCTGGAGCACTTCATTCTGTGATGCAAACGCCTCGATATCAGCCTTATGTACTGAGTAAGCAGCATCCTTGGCCTCGCGTGCGGCATTTTTGGCATCCTCAGCAGCCTTCTTCTGCTCATCTGTAGCATCCTTGGCCTCACCTGCCTTTACGATTTCCGGATCAGCATCTGCCACGACTTCCAAAGGTTTAACCTGTGCCTTCTCTGCCTCAAGAATCTTCTCAATGAGCGGATTCTCAGCATTGACAGTGATATTGTACGATACCGGCAACTGACCGTAGAAATTCATTCCTCCGCCCAATGAACTCATCTCGCGGTAACGGCGCATGAACTCGTTCTGAGTGATGAGGATAGGCTCGCCGGTCTTGCCGAGATTGTCTGCCGTCACGATATATTCGTAGCCCTTAGGCAGCACTGCCTTGAACAGGTCGGAAATGTCATTCTTCTCAGCCTCGCTGAACTCAGGCCTGGTCCTGTCTTCCTTAGGGATAAGATTATCTATGGCATCTGAGTCCACGCGGCAGAACCTGCAGTCAGGAATCTGTCTCTCGAGCAGGCTTACGAAGTGTGAATCCAGCTCGCAGTCCATCAGCAGCACGTCGTAACCCTTATTCTTGGCTCCCTCGATGAAGGTGTACTGGGCATCAGTGTCAGTAGCATACAGATAAACGACCTTCTTGTCCTTGTCTGTCTGTGAGCCTTCAATAGCCTTGCGGTACTCTTCCAGACTGAAGAACTTGCCGTCAGTATTCTTCAGGAGAGCGAATTTCATTGCCCTTTCGCAGAACTTTTCGTCTGACAACATACCGTACTCGATGAAGAGCTTGAGGTTATCCCATTTCTCCTCCAGCGACTTGCGCTCATTGTTGAAGATCTCTTCCAGCCTGTCAGCCACCTTCTTGGTGATGTAGCCGGAAATCTTCTTCACATTGGAATCGCTCTGCAGGTAGCTTCTGGAAACGTTCAGCGGAATGTCCGGAGAGTCGATCACACCATGAAGCAGTGTCAGGAAGTCCGGGACAATGTCGTCCACGTGGTCGGTCACGAACATCTGGTTGCAATAGAGCTGAATCTTGTTCTTCTCGATCGCCATCCTCTCCTTGATCTTAGGGAAATAAAGGATACCTGTCAGATGGAACGGGAAGTCCACATTCAGATGGATATAGAACAGAGGCTCCTCATAAGTCGGATACAGGGCCTTGTAGAAGTTCATGTAGTCTTCCTCCTTGAGCTCTGACGGCTTGCGTGTCCACAGAGGCTCCACGCTGTTTATGACCTTGTCCTTGTCAGTATCGACATATTTGCCGTCTTTCCACTCCTGCTCCTTGCCGAATACGACCGGGAACGGCATGAACTTGCAGTATTTGTTCAGCAGCTGCTCGATTTTGCCCTTTGCGGCATACTCTGAGGAATCGTCATCCAAGTACAATGTTATGACAGTACCCCTGTCATTCTTGTCGCACTCTGACATTTCATACTCAGGACTGCCGTCACAAGACCACATGACCGGTTTCGCACCCTCTTTCCAGGACAATGACTCGATGGTCACCTTCTTGGAAACCATGAACGCGGAATAGAATCCGAGGCCGAAATGGCCGATGATGTTGCCGATCTGGTCCTTATATTTCTCCAGAAACTCTCCTGCTGAAGAGAACGCGATCTGGTTTATGTATTTGTCAATCTCTTCTTCGGTCATACCGATACCACGGTCAATGACTTTGAGCACCTTCTTGTCCTCATCGAGTTCGATTCTGACTGAAAGTTCTCCGAGCACACCTTTGAAGTCTCCGGAAGAAGCAAGCGCCTTGATTTTCTCTGTTGCATCCACAGCATTGGCTACAAGCTCTCTGAGGAATATCTCGTGATCCGAATACAAGAACTGTTTGATCACCGGAAAGATGTTTTCCGTAGTGACGCCGATTTTACCTTTAATCTCTGCCATGATATTTTATATTTTAAATTTCAATGTTTTCCGGTCAATGCGGCGGCACAACAAAAAACCGCCCGGCATACCGGACGGTCTATGAAAGGTCAAATAATGTTCCAATGTGATTGTCGTGACAAATTGTCAGTCATGATTCGGAGCTTACGACATTGTTCATTGACGACAGCGCAGTTTCTAATTGTTCAATGAAGTCTCGTACTTTGTTCCGTCTGCTGCATAGTCAGCATTTATCCAGTCGATTTTCTTGCCTTCCTTGTAAAAAGAGATGAGCAGTTTGCCTTCAGGCATGATATCTTCGCTGCTGAAAGTAAGCATGTTGCCCCATCTGACTTTCATCGGAGCCGGCACTGAATAGGTCATTGAATAATCCGAGTTCTCGGTACGGCTGCCTTCGACAGTAACAAGCCACGGATACTTGAGAGCGCCGTCAACATCCTTGTCACAGCGTTCCGCCTTCAGTTCAAACGAATACAGCTGATCATTGTAACCGTAATCATCCTTTCGCGTCACGATCCATTTGTTGCCAGGCTGAGAACGGCGCATCCTCATTCTTCTTCTGGCATCAAACCAGATGGTATCGCTTTTTTCGATCCTGTTTTCCACCAGATACTCCCATCCGGTCCCGTCCTTGACGGAGTGTATGCCGAGGGAAGGATTGCCATTGTGCGAATCTATTACGCTCTGGACAAAATTCAGCGACATCAGAGACCCCCCTATCACTTCATCGAGAACGTCCTGCGGATAAAGCGTGAATTCACTTCCCCGCTGGCAACGGAACTGCCAGGTATCTGTGTCGTCACAACATTCGAAAGCCAAAAGCGGCAAAACGGCCAACGCCATCAATACTTTAATTTTCATGGCATTACCTCCTTTAGAACCTTACACCTGCACCAAATTCCAAACCATTCATAAGGGTACCGACCGTCACGCCTACTTTACCGTAAACTACGGTACCTATCGAATAAGTGATGGGCCTCAACTGGAAGTCCGCATAGACTTTCTTCTTGAACCCGTCATAGATTCCAAGTCCGAGACTGCAGGAAGAGGACAATGTGGAAAGCCTCGTCCTCAGGTAGTCGAACCTGACTTCCGGCATCACATAATACACGTTGCCCTTTACCTTCCGTTCCGGATAGCGGTTGAATCCCTTATAGACGGTGCCCCAAATGTGCTGATATGAAAAATCCACACCTACACAAAGCCATTCGAGCACCTTGAAATCAGCCCGCAAGGAGAACATCGGATCCCCGTCAGCAGCAGCCGGCAACTGAAGATATTCAGCATACAGGTGTTCCACGTCAGGGGAATAGCCACGATAGAAGTCATCATCATACGACAGATACCCGCCCATAAAACGGTCTCGGAGAACATTGCTCTCGGCAATGAATGCGGCCTAAAAGGAGATGTCCGCCTTGAAAAGTTTCTGTGGACGGAACGCATCTGCATTCTGATGGAAAAAGAATGCAAGAAGTGCAAGTACAATCAATTTCTTCCAGTTCATAATTCACTCAACTGTTAGTAGTCAACAAATGTTAGATGCAGAAAAAATCATATACGTTGCACCAAAAACAACTATTTGTACATGAAGCGCTTGATGCTCATCTTAGGAGTTTTCTCGAAAGGCTTGTCCACGACTTCCACTTTCTGGAGCTGACTGTAGGACGGCAATGCCTTGTTCGCATTGATCCTTATAGTCTCATGCAGATCAGCGACAGTTTCCTCGTCGAGTCCTGCCTTCTTCATGGCATCAGCGTCAAGATAGACAAGAGCTACGAGTTTGCTGGCCCTGTCCACGACTACGGACTCTACCACATAGTCCTGATTGTTCACCACAGCCTCAACTTCCTCCGGATAGATATTCTGGCCGTTTGCGCTGAGAATCATACTCTTACTGCGGCCTCTGATGAAGATATTGCCGTGAGCGTCGATGATGCCGAGGTCGCCGGTCTTGAGGAAGCCGTCCTCCGTAAATGCGGCTGCAGTCGCCTCAGGATTCTTGTAATAGCCGATGCAGACATTGTCACCTTTCGCCTGAATCTCACCAACCACGTGCTGAGGGTCTTCAGAGTCAATGCGGACAATGGCGCAGTCCACTGACCTTCCGCAAGAGCCCGGGACATATGATGTACACGGTTCGTAAGCGAGAAGCGGAGCGGCTTCGGTCATACCGTAACCTACAGTATAAGGAAGTCCGATTCTCTTGAACCATTTCTCCACCTCAGGGTTGAGAGGTGCGCCGCCCATGATGATCATCTGGAGATTTCCGCCGAGGGCGCTCAGGAGTTTTTCTCTGATCTTCTTGAATATCAATGAATTGATTCCCGGGATTCTTGTCAGTACTTTCATCACCGGCTTGTCAAGTACCGGTTTGATGGCGCTCTTGAACACTTTCTCCATCACGAGAGGCACAGTGATGAGAAGATACGGCTTCACGTCGTGCATAGCCGAAAGCAGCAGCGACGGTGACGGGGTCTTGCCGAGGAATGTTATGCTCGTTCCGTTGCACAGAGGGTACAGGAATTCATATACCAGTCCGTACATGTGGGCCATCGGCAGCATTGACACCATCGTGAATTTGTCTGACGACGGAATATATCTCTGGCCGAAGTCGATGGTAGCGCTCAATGCCTTGTATGTCAGCATCACGCCCTTAGGCGCGCTTGTCGTGCCGGATGTGTAGTTGATGATGTCGAGGTCATCCCAGTTGTCGGTATTGTATGTGACATTCTCTCCGGTGAATCCCATAGGATAACGTGAGGCGAAAGTCTCTGATATAGCCGCATAGGCCTTTTTCACATCATCATTGTCAGCATAGAGGAGAGTGAAATCATTGACACTGACTACTGCCTTCACCAATGGCATCTTGGATTTGTCGAGTTTCGCCCAGATGTCGTTGTCGGTGAAGAGCATCAGGCTCTCCGAATGGTCCACCAGATGATTTACGCATTCCGGCGTGAAATCGGAAAGGATAGGCACCACCACAGTCTCGTAAGTATTGACTGAAAGGAAAGAAACAGCCATTCTGGCCGTGTTCTTGGCGCATATGGCGATGCGGTCACCCTTCTTCAGCCCGCAAGCCTCGAAGAAAATGTGGAACCGCTCTATCTGTGTAGCCAGCTGGCCGTAAGTGAATGTTTCACCTCTATAATTACAAACTGCCGGTTTGTCCCAGTACAGTCTGATGGCGTTCTGAAGACGCGCGAAATAATGTTCCATTTACTAATAGGTTATGTTATCACAGCCCGTCAGGTTTCCGTGACAAAAAATCCAGATGCCTGACCATCATATATTGCGCAAATGTAATAACTTTTCACTATATTCGCCAAAGGAGGACGGCTCTGTTGTTCATTTTTTTTCAGCCGTCGCGCATTGACTATGACAAGAAAACCTATAGTCGCTCTCATCTACGACTTTGACGGGACATTGTCCCCGGGCAATATGCAGGAATTCGGATTCATCCAGGCCATCGGCAAGACGCCTGAAGAATTCTGGGACATCAGCAACCGCATCGCTTCCGGACAGGACGCGAGCAACATCCTCGCCTACATGAAGCTGATGTTCGACGAGGCGAGAGCCAAGGGCATCAGGCTCAAGCGCAGCGAATTCAAGAAATTCGGAAAGGACATAAAGCTTTTCGAGGGGCTCGAGAGCTGGTTTGATCTTGTCAATGAATATGGACGCAGCCAAGGCGTAAAGGTGGAGCACTACATCAACTCCTCCGGTCTCAAGGAGATCATCGAGGGCTGTCCGCTCGCCAAGGAGTTCAAGCACATTTTCGCGAGCTCGTTCCTGTATGACTCCAAGGGAGAGGCCGAGTGGCCGGGCATCGCTGTGGACTACACCGCCAAGACACAGTTCATTTTCAAGATAAATAAAGGTATCTTCAGCGCGAGGGACACCAAGGAGGTCAATGAGAGCATGGCGGAAGACAAGAAGAGGATTCCGTTCACGCAGATGATATATGTGGGAGACGGAGAGACCGACGTTCCGTGCATGAAGATCGTCAGCATGTTCGGTGGACACTCCATCGCCGTCTATAATCCGGAAAACAAGCAGAAAAAGGCAGTAGCCGAGAAACTTCTCCGTCAGGGCCGCGTGAATTTCATAACTCCCGCAAACTACAGTCATTACAGCCGCACTTTCAAGGTCGTGTGCAGCATCATTGACAAAATAAAGGCGGATTATGTCCTGAAAAAACTTTAAGTAATCCTTACTAAATCATTATCTTATACCATTTTAATGCCGCTCGGATTATCCTGGCGGCATTTTTTCGCAAAAATAATCTGCCAATCTATTGGTTATTCCAAATTAAAATCACTACATTTACAAAAAGACGGACAACGAACTAACAGAATAACAAACTAACAATAGATTATGAAAACCTTTAAATTCATCGCCGCGCTCTGCGGTGTTGCAGCGTTTGTATGCAGCTGCGAAAAAGAGGATTCCAAAACAAATGACGAAGGAAAAGAGCCTGTGCCTGTAAAGGTGGCAAGCATCACATTGAGCGCCACTGAGCTCAAGCTTGCTCCTGAAGAGGAAGCTGTGCTGACGGCCACATTCGCACCTGAAGACGCGGATTTGAGTTCCGTCGTATGGGCATCATCTGCCGAGGCTGTAGCTACCGTATCCCCGGAAGGCAAGGTCAAGGCTGTTGCTGAGGGCGAGACCACTGTATCAGTTACGGCAGGAGACGTGAAAGCCGAGTGCAAGGTAGTCGTCGAGAAGAAAGCCGCTGCTACAGGATGGGCTGTCGGAGATTACTACGAGGTGGGCTCTGTAAAAGGTGTCGTAGTATGGGTTGACGAGAGCAAGGAGCACGGGAAAATCATATCCCTCGACGAGAAAGTCGATATCTGGGCTACAGGAGGATACAACACCGGCGCCAAGAGTGAAGAAGACGGCAAAGGAAATACAGACAAAGTAAAAGACATCAATGCTGAACTGTCAGCTTTTCCTGCATTCAAATGGTGCGTTGCACATGGTGAAGGCTGGTATTTCCCGGCAATCATGGAAGTATATTATTTCCTGAATGCCAAAGCGACGGTAAATCCTACGCTTGAGGCTCATAACGGAACAAAAATCAGTGATTTCTACTGGTCATCAACTGAAGGAGAGGAAGATGAGACAGCCGCATTGTACGGCTATCTTAAATCTGATGGGACAGCCACCAGCTATAGTGACTTCAAAGACGATCCAATAGATGGTCCCCTTTCAGTCCGTGCCATGTACAAGTTCTAAAGATCCATGATGAACGGCAAGAAACACATAATATCTGCTGCCAAGGTCTCACTGGCCTTGGCTGTTTGCGCAGCAATCTCGCTTTCATGCGACAAGAAGGAGACTGAATCGACTCTGCCGGAGCCTTCTCAGCCGGAAAAGACGGTTGAGTTCAAAATCAAGACTTCAGATGTCACGACCTGGTCCGCAAAACTCGAAATCACGCCATCAGAGGACTCTGCACCATATTATTATGGTATAATCTCCAAAGATGACTATGAAGCATTGAAAACGGATGACGCGCTGATCAGTTCGGCGATAGAACACCTGCAGGAAGTGGCGGCACTGTACGAGAGCGATTATACTGCCATCGCCAAGTCCAAGGCGTCCATCGGAGCGGTCTCCGCTGTAAAAGACGGCTTTTCGAGCGAAACGGACTACTATGCCTACGCATTTGCTTTCAGCGAGGACTATCTCACAGGCAATTCATTGGTAAAGACTGCTTTCCGCACTGGAAAAGTAGAGAGCGTGGATTGTTCCTTCAGCATTGACATTACTGGTGTCGGTGCGACGACAGCGAAGATTTCAGTGGCGCCGACAGACGGCGACTGCTATTATTTCTGCGATTTCGTGACAGCGGAAGAATATGAGAAATATGGTGGTGACGGCGGTATCATACAGTCCAATGCTGAGCTGATTCGCAGTGCTCTGGAAATATATGAAATGGCGGGTTACAGCAAGTCTGTGACGGATTTTCTGGAGAAAGGCAGCAGTTCATTCGAGAGCACGAAGCTGAAAGCCGAGACGGATTACGTGGTTTTCGCTTTCGGGATGGACCCGTCCTGTACAGGCACGACAGGCGTGACCAAAAAGACTTTCAGGACTACAGCTGCCGAGCAGTCGTCATTGACATTCAAGACAGGACTCTATGAGCTGAAGTTCAACGGGGCCAAGATTGCGTTCACTCCGTCCAATGATGAGGAGACCTATTTCACCGACTGCATGGACTACGAGACTTTCTCCAAATTCAAATCTGACAAGGAATTGACGGACTGGGTGATATCTGAGGCGGGGAATTCCATATCCACGTTCCTTGTCCAGAGTTACCACGAGGTGGATGCCACTGAGATTCTTGTTTCCAAGACCAAGTATGTGGCTTACGCTTTCGGTTACAAGGGCGGTGCCACGACTGGCGTCACGAAGGTGGAGTTCACGACTCCGGAGATGCCGATGGGTTCAAGTGTCAGCGTAAAGGTAAGTTATGAAATCATTGACGCGAGCATTTATGGTGAGATTTACGCGGGAAAGAAGGCGGTAAAATTGGACATGGAGCCGTCAGTGTCTGCCACGCATTGGTTCGTGGGCACTTTCACCAGTCTGGACGGGCATTCGGATTACGACACTATCGAAGCACTGCAGATGAAGGGATACAAGGACAAGAAGGAGCTTGCATTCATCAAGGAGGATGGAAAGAAATATATTGTGGCGGCAGTTGCCGTCGATCCTTCCGGTAAAGCCGGGCCGCTTGTGAAGATTCCGATTGGATAACAGGCTGGAAGACAGTTTTTTTCAAATAATATATTTACAAAAAGGGCATTTATCGAAATTACAAAACCTATTATAGTATGAAAACATTCAAATTCATCGCCGCGCTCTGCGGTTTGGCTGTATTGGCATGCGGCTGCGAAAAAGAGGAAACGAAAACTGAAGAAGTAGAAAAAGAGCCTGTAAAGGTGGAGACTGTCACGCTCGACAAGTCGTCTCTTAATCTCGTAGAAGAGCAGGAGGCCCTGTTGGTTGCCACTTTCTCTCCTGCTGAGGCTGAAGTAGGCGCTGTGGTATGGGCTTCGTCCAATGACAAGGTGGCGTCAGTTTCTCAGGAAGGCAAGGTCAGTGCCCTGGCTCCGGGAGAGGCTACGATATCCGTTGCTGCCGGTGACGTGAAAGCCGAGTGCAAGGTTACTGTAACCAAGAGAATAATAAAGGTGACAGGTATCACATTGAGCGCTACCGAACTGAATCTCGAGCCTGGTGGTGAGGCGCAGCTTACTGCGACATTCGATCCTGCGGATGCAGATTTGAGTTCTGTCGTATGGGCATCTTCTGCCGAGGCTGTAGCTACTGTCAGCCAGGACGGAAAGGTCAAGGCTGTTGCTGACGGAGTGGCTACAATATCCGTAACTGCCGGTGCTGTCAAGGCTGTGTGTCAGGTTACCGTACAGACGCCTGCCAAAGAATGGGCTGTCGGAGATTACTATGAGGTAGGCTCCGTAAAAGGTGTTGTAGTATGGGTTGATGAGAGCAAGCTGAAGGGCAAGATCATCTCTCTGGACGAGACGACTGCAGATGTCTGGTCAACAAGCAACAGAACCACCGGTGCACAGAGCACGACTGACGGCAAGAGCAATACCGAAAAAGTCAAGGCTCTTGATAATAGCCTTGCTTCTTTCCCTGCTTTCAAGTGGTGTGTTGAGAAGGGTGAAGGATGGTACTTGCCTGCATCTGATGAAGTGAAGTGCTTCCTTGCTATAGCTCCTGTTATCAATGCGGTTCTTACGGAGCATGGCGGAACAGCGCTTGACAGTTATTACTGGTCGTCCACAGAAAGTGACAGCAACTCTGAAACGAATGCATACTGGATCTATGGCTACAATGGAAGCACTACCACAAATGACGATTCCAAAACCAGTCCAGAAGACGCCAATTTCGTCCGCGCTATGTACCAGTTCTAAGGATTACTTCTCATAACTGAAAACTGCCAGGTCCATCCGGTCCCGGCAGTTTTTTTTAGATTTCCTTCTTTGACACTTTGACTTTAAGATATAAGGCCCCCAGAGCGCTGTAATGGCGATTCCTGGGCTTTTGCAATTTTGCAAGGATGTAATGCATTGACGATGATTTAGCGCCGACAGGCGGATAGCGGCGGCGGAACTCTCTCCGCTTCGCTCCGTTCGGCCCTCCTACCGTCTCCTGCGTCCTCGCTGCCGCGAGAACTTGTATCCGGCAGGCACCTCCCACTTCCCGAGGCCGTGGGGTGGCCACGTCCGCCGCGGCACGCCGCCTGTCAGGCGTCTCACCGTCATTGTCCTTTTTCTGTGGAGTATTGAAAAGTTTTGTGATGGGTCTTCCACGATAGTTATTTTTAAAAGAAGCAGTGTGCCTAACACACATTACTGATATTATTTCTAAAAGGACTATTGTATTTAATATATTAATTTCATAGCTTTGTAAAAACGTTTTAATTATTATAACATCATGAAAAGACTACTAACACTTATTACTTTGTTGATTGTCACTACTGAAATCAACGCGAGTAGGGATTCTGACACCCAATCAACAGCAATTTTGAGAAACCCGCCAAACAACTACGTTCACTGGGAATTTAAAGGGGATCAAAGCATCAGAGTCTGTTATGAGAATGGTAACGTATTAGGTGTAATGTGTATCGGCTCTGTCAATGCACCAATTAGAGCTAAAGAGCATATCCTTCTTCTACCCGGAAAACGAAGTGACACATTCAGGTATAGCATTTTTGGCCCAGTACCGATACAATGGATGTTATCAATCGAAACAAACGCAGATGCGGCTCTAATTTATGGATATGCAGAGTGGGATCCTTATGAATACTAATCAGACTAACTATTTTTATCTAAAATGAAACAATTAGCAATGATAATGGCTGCATGCTTACTGACTGTATCATGCAACAATATACAAAAAACGGCCTCTCCAGCAGATGAGACATCAAATGTACAGAAGATTGCAGAATCTGAAATCATAAAATACTTTCAATTATGAGAAAATTAGCTTTATTTCTAACTCTGATGATGGGAGTCGGTTTTATCGCTTGCGAACAGGAAGGCCTTGATACAAACGACACTCTCTATCCATCTCCTGAGGCGGTTTTCGTAGATGATGACGCTTGTGGAGGTAGTACTATTACGCTCCTTTTTGACGGCAGCGCTGCTGTTAAGGCTGGAGCAACAAGTTTTACATCGACTCTGACCCCTGATTCAGGTGAGCCGATTGTAATCACACGTGATGCAGGCGCTGCAGATGCTTTCAAGCACGTGTTTAAGAATCTTGCGACAGGCGTCTATAAGGCATCTGTATTCGCAACTTATCCTGACGGTACAAATACAGATCCTGTATATCTGACCGACTCTAAGGGTAACATTGTACAGCTCAAGCTTGCCGGTTCAAACTTGGCAGTTAAGTTTGCTTATGCAACATCTTCAACCCTCGCCTTCTCTTGGAGTGTAAGCGGATTTAAGGATGCTGCAAAGGATTTGAAGGTTGCCTACAGCTTCGGTATCTATCGTGATGAGGCTTGCTCAGACCTTGTTGTATCTTGGGAGACTAAGCCAAATGAGCCAATCTGGGAGGATCTTGCAGATGGCTTCCCTCAGTTTGAGTTCTCTGGTTTGGATAAGAATACCAGCTACTGGTTTGTAGTTGAGGATCTTACAAATAAGACTGTTGCTGACCCTATCGAGGGCAAGACACTTGACTTTACTGTTGTTGAACCAAGCGCTACAACAATGGCAGAGGTTGGTGACGTTGTACTTGCTGAGGACTTCAGTGAGCTTGTTTGGGGTGCAAACTACCTCCGTGGCTCTGCTGCTTACTCTGCTGACGACCGTAACCTTGCAACTGCATTTGACAAGGCAGAGGGTGTAAATCCTGTTGGCGGTGGTCCTTGGAAGTGGTATCTTGTTGAGCCAAGCGTAGAGATTGGTCTGTTTACAACAATGAAGAACGCTATTGAGAACTCTCGTCTGGCAACTTGGGGTTGCTGTAATGAGGTCAATGGCGATCAAAAATCTCCACTCTGCGGCCGTATCGGTCACCTTAAGTTGGGTGCAAGCAGCAAGACAGGTCTGATGTGTACTCCTGAGCTTGTAAACCTCAAGTCGGTTGCTACTATCGAGGTACAGTTTGACCAGGCACTCTATGGCTCTGACCCTAAGACAGCTGCTGTCTATATTATCAACGACTCACAGCACGCAGGTAAGGCTGGCGCATCTGCTATCACCCCTGCAATGGAGAGCCTTGTTCCTGCAGCAGAGTTTACTCTTAAGGCAGGTCGTACATTCACAACCGAGAAGATTGTCCTGCAGAACGTATTCCCAGGCTCACGTATCGGTATCGGTCCTATCCGTAAGGATGGTTCAACTCCTGGCTCTTCACAGCACCGTATGTTCCTTGATAACGTTATTATTAAGGTTGTTGCTTACGAGGTGACTAAGACTGAGCTTGAGAAGCCGGTTATCACTTCTGCCGTATCTACAGTTGATGAGATTATGGTTAAGTGGAATAAGGTTGAGGACGCTACAGGCTATGTTCTTGAGTATAAGGAGGCAAGTGCTGAGAGCTATACATCAGTAGAGCTTGATAAGGTGCTTGAGTACAAGATTACAGGTCTGAAGAGCGCTGTAACTTATCAGATCCGTCTTAAGGCTGTTGAGAAGACAACCGAGAGCGAGTCTGAGTACTCAGATGTTAAGGAGGTTACAACCCTTGTAAAGGCTGGGTTCCCAATGGTTGCAAATAACGCTGACGAGTTTATCGCAATCCTTAGCAATGCAGATGGTCTGCGTTCAGCAAGCGCAACTGATGAGATTCAGATTAAGGCTAACCTCGACTTTACAGGCAAGACACTCCCTGCAGGCCCTATCTTCCCAGGTACCCTTGTAGGTAATGGTAATACTATCAGCGGTATTACTTCAGACCACGCAATCTTCGCATCTGTAGGTAGCGTATCTGACCTTACTATCGATGAGAGCTGTACCTTTGCCGCTACTAAGGCTGGTTTCCTTGCTGCTCTTGCTGCTGAGTCAACAGGTACATTTACAAATGTTGTAAATAAGGCTAACGTCTCTGTAGTTATCGCCGGTGCTGGTGACGCAACAGTTGCTGTTGGTGGTCTTGTTGCAGTTGGTGAGTCTAAGATGGACGGCTGTAAGAACTACGGTAATGTAACCTATACTGCCGGTGCATCATACGGTGCCCTTGTTGGTGGTCTTGCTGGTTACAACGACGGTGCTATGAACAAGTGTGAGAACCACGGTAATGTCACTATGTCAGTTGAGTCTCTCTCTGCATACGGTGTTGTTAAGAGCATTGACAATCTGCCTATCCACATCGGTGGTCTTGCAGCTCAGCTTGGTGCAAATGCCCCTGTAACAGAGTCTGTAAATAGAGGTACTGTTGATTACGACATCACTAAGGTTGAGAATCTCGCAGTATCTTGTGGTACAAACCGTCCTCGTATGGGTGGTATCGTAGGTCTTACTCAGAGCTCAATCACATCAAGCACTAATGAGGGTATTGTTGATGTTAATGTTGTTACATCAGACAGCTCTATATTCTCAGGTAAGAACTATCCTATCAACGTTGGTGGTATCTCTGGTGGTGCTCCTGTAGATGCTTCAGGTGCTTCAGGTGCTGATATTACATCTTGTACAAACAGCGGTGCGATTACTTGCGTTACTTACTGTAAGGGTACAATCCCTACTTGCGGTGGTATCGTTGCTCATCCAGGTTATGAGGATGCTACACAGACAAATACAATCACTCGTTGTGAGAATACCGGTTCAATCAGCGCAACTACATTTACTATTGCTCGCGTTGGTGGTATCTCTGGTGGTTCAGGTAGCGTTACTTACTGTAAGAATACTGGTACAATCGATGGTCACCTCTCTATTGAGGATGGTAATATCGGTGGTATTATCGGTTGGTTGGATAAGGGCCACAAGTTTGAGTACAACGAGAGCTATTGTACACTGTCTAATACACGTGCTCCTGGAACAAAGGGTACTTCAGAGGTTGGTGGCCTTATCGGTCAGCACGGTAACTATGATAGCTGCCCAGGTGAGGGTCGCGGTTGTAAGGTTAGGTGCGACATCTCTTATGACTTTAGCAATGAAAGGTGGTATGGTATGCTTCTGGGTTACTTCTGGTCAACATCTCATACAGTTGTTCTGGGTACTGAGGATGAGCCTATCATCGTTCTTGGTGGTAGCATGACATACTCAGGCGGTACAACTCAGATTACAGCAGAGAACTACACCAAGTACACTAACCACAGCTCTGCCGGTGGTAACTCTGGTAGCAAGCCATTTACTGTTCACGTAAAATTTGGAGAATAAAACTATGAAAAAGATATTTTGTATTTTAAGTCTGTGTTTGCTGTTTGCTGCCTCTTGTGAGAAGGGTCCGGACAGCGAAACACCAGTAAAGAGTGAGTCATCATCGCTCGTTGTTGTTGCAGAGACTATTGCTGACCACAATGTGGTTATCGTAAAGCCTTCAGAGGCTAAGTCTGGTGCACCGGTTGTAGTTGTGCTTACTGACGATCTGTTGCTTACCACACGCAACAGCCCTGTAGCGGAGGTTCCTGAGGTAAACTTTAAGGCTGCAGAGCACTGTCTTATCGGTGGTTATACACTCTGCGTTGTTGAGGTTGCTGCAGGTGAGGATCTCTCTTTCTTGACATCTCTTAAGAAGGGCTTCACTTACGCTTCTAAGTTCTATCTGCTCAGCTACTGCAATGGTCACGCTTATACAGCAGCAATGCAGATGCCGTCTGAGTTTGCAGCTTTCGGTTGCGTTTCAGGTGCAATCGAGGTTGAGGCATATAAGGCAAACAGCTTCACCCAGCCTGTATCATTCGTTCACGTACACGCTACAGAGAACTCTGTTTACAGATGGACAGGCGTTGAGGGTAAGTCAGCCTCTGTGCCACTCAGCGTAGGTGCTATCGTTGCAATTGACGAGTGTACACACTACACAACCGGTGAGCTTATCCCACGTCAGGGTAAGGGTCTTGTATCTTACACTAAGTATCTTGGTGGTAAGAATGGCCACGAGGTGGTACTCTACTCTGTTGATGGTAAGAGCAACGGCTGGTGCGATGCAGAATTTGAGGTATATAACCAAATTTGGAATTTCTTTAAAAATCATTAATCAATATGAAGAAGTTTATATTCTTACTTGCGGCGCTCTTTATCTGCCATGCAGCGAGCGCTGGTACACTTAAGTCTGAGTCTATTCAGGATCAGGGTGTTACAAGATCATACTATATCTACCTTCCTGCAGACCTTCCTGCAAATGCACCGCTGGTGTTTATCCTTCACGGATATGGTGGTAGCGCAAAGGCGTATGTAAATAACTCGTCACTTACATTCAAGGAGCTTGCTGAGGAGTATAAGGTGGCACTTTGCTACCCACAGGCAACTACCGACCCACGTCCAAATACAGGTTGGAATGTTTACTATCCTTGGCAGATTGACAAGATGAAGATTGATGACTGTGAGTTCATCTGCAACCTTGCAAAGCACCTGCACACAAAGTATAACTTGTCTGCAAAGAATACCTTCCTTACAGGTATGTCAAATGGTGGTGAGATGTGCTACCTGATGGCTTATCGTAAGGCGAGCGAGTTCGCAGCTATCGCCTCTATGGCAGGTCTGACACTTACAGAGATGGCTAAGCGCCACAACTACGAGACTCCTATCGCATTTATGGAGGTTCACGGTACAGGCGATATGACCTCTCGTTGGGAGGGTGACCCTATCAACCAGTTTGGTTGGGGTGCTTACCTTGCAGTACCTGTTGCTGTAGGCGCTGTTGCAGCAGCAAATAAGTGTATGTATCAGGAGACTACAGAGCTTCCTCAGATTAAGAATAAGGTTATCTTCCACCGCTACTATGGCTCACCATATGGCAAGGAGGTACACTTCTATGAGGTTCGCAACGGTGGCCACAACTGGGCAACTGACTCATTTGACTCTTGCCGCGTCATTATGGAGTTCTTCAAGAAGTATATGACAGAGTAAGCAGATGTCAAACAAAAAAAGGAGGGGCGAAATGCTCCTCCTTTTTTGTCTATAGCGATGCATAGTTATTCCGCATCGCTATATTATTCTCTAAATGTCACAACTTGTTCGAGATAGAGCCTCGGCTGTTGTTTCTGCGATATGTCAAGGTTCGAGTGGCATCTTGGGGAAATGGGCGAGATCGGCGATGTCTGCTGATGGGATTTGCCGTCGAAAGCTGAACAGCGCAATGCCGATTGGGCTTGAACCGTAGGACAAAAAAGAATTGTATAGACTTCCGGAACTACGATCTATGTCATCGTATATACTGCTGTCTTTAACTTCAACTAAACGATTGTTTTTGAATTTCATGTATTTGTATGTCACATTTTTGCTGATTTCTGATTTGTAATCGAAACCCATTGAGGAAGCGAGACCTAAATAAAGGTTTAATAATGCAGCGCTTTCTCCCATCTCATTATCCATGTATTGCTTAGCTTTAGATGGGTCATATTCCCAAATCTCTATAGCATTGTCATTCCAATCCATTGAATTTGAAATACGATAAGAGTGTAGTACAATGTCATCATATCCAAGCGCATCAACCACCATATCTTTGGTCATGCCAATTTCTATAATACCTTCTGCTAATTTATCGCCAATTGTTATACCGTATTTTTTAATCAGCATTCTACGATATTCTTCCTTTTTTATTAAAAAGCTCTCTGATGAACTTTCTACAGTGGACACTAAAGCATTATCTGCCCTAAAAAACGACAAGGACAAAGCATTTGCCGCGCTATACCGATTCTACAGCCACGTACAACTTATAGACAGTTGCTACGTCTGCTCTCTGAAATCGGCAGCGGAAATAAATGTATCACAAACCGTATTCGAGACATTGAAGAACAATCTCGATGACATGAACGAACAAATTGAAAGCCTACGCAAAGCAGGAGAAAAAGTTTCGCTCCCGGATGTTGACAAAGACTATTTAAAAAGCCAGCTTCGATAAATAAGTTGGTTAGTTTTTTAGTTTCGCACACGGGAGCTCAACCACTGGGGCAAAAAGGGCCTGATTTGCCCACGTAAATCTCGTGATTTCCGAAAACACTGGCAAGCTGTAACTTACCTTGTTTTCGTGAGGTGTACAGAGCGGCCTTCACTATGATGGGTAAGCCGAACAGCGGCATAGCCCGCGGCGAATTGCGAAGCACCCTGAGCTTAGCGGGCTCTTGCCGCAGTTCGGGACAACATCAATGAAGGTGGACGGGAGCAAAAAGGCTGGATCTGCACACGTAGATCCATCGACGGGGGCAAAAACCCACGATTTGCACACATGAGGAACAATATGAAGAACGACAGGGGCAGAATGGCCGGATTTGCACACGTGGTTTGAAACTTGAGGTCATTACCGGCATACGACGTGTCACACTTGACACCATTGCATGTTCGATGCGTTACACTTGTCTTGTGTCACGCGGACAGGCGGGCAGCCGCGGCGGAACTCACTCCGCTTCGCTCCGTTCGGCCCTCCTACCGTCTCCTGCGTCC
>ERZ1026929.30-NODE-30-length-75251-cov-22.909383_pt1 | contig 75251 bp, 58 predicted proteins | sample MGYA00519463_ERZ1026929 | MGnify/ENA primary metagenome ERZ1026929 (study PRJEB26926, sample SAMN06164829) | human gut metagenome | biome: ENVO:00009003; feature: ENVO:2100002; material: ENVO:00002003 | host: Homo sapiens | place: USA | collected 2012 ... | reverse complement strand
GAGATATGCTCATTGGTTCAGAAATACCTCAGATAGGTATGGGCCCTAACCTGCACTTGGTCGAGTCCTGAGTTTCCTAAACAGAGACGACCGAGGAAGCCGTAAGCGAATTGCGAAGCACCTGAGCAACCTCCTCCAAAGACAGGCCCGTAGCTTTGCTACGATTTCGCAAGGCGTTCCCAACTGAAGAAAGTTAATCGCAATTGATTGTTTTCTTCATTGATGGCATCCCATTCTTGTCCCTCAGTGGAAAGTATCAATTCTCCAGACTCAACACCGAATCTATCTTTCTCTAAGATAGTCTCTTCTCTAAAGCCCGTAAGTTCGAAGTATCTCAATAAATCTTTTGGATATACCATCTCCATAAACTGGAGAAGCAAATTTTTTTTATCTTGTTGTCATATTATGTACCTTTAGCTATTCAAAAGCACATACTTTTTAGCTATCCTAAACACAGGGTTTTCCCCCTGAGCCATTGTTATGTATCGACAGCATCTCTGTAAAATAGTCGTGCGCTGCGCCGGCAGCTGAATCATCTGCAGAAAGAGTGGAATTCGCAATGCAATACCCTATAAATCGAAAACATTTTCTATCTTTGCTTTGTCATCGAAAGATGGCGGACATATTGATGAAAGTGTTTGGCTTTTATCCTTGCAAGGAAATCTGGTAAATTTTCAAAAGTACGAGGAGCAAAGGCAATAACACTCTTCACCTTGTATCACTGTATGTTATCGTCAGATAATTGCATATACGGGTGTGGGGTATTGTGCCATTTTATCCGTACTTAGGTTTACCAGAACCTCCTTGCAGATAAAGTCGGCGACTCCACACTTTTTTCGTATAAAATTATCCGCAGGAGTCCCGGAGAACAAAATCATAGATTCAGAACTATGAAAAGCATTGGACTATTTCCAACTCTAGCTATCATGATGACAAGCGTCTTTGTCTCATGCGGCAAGCTGGAGGACAGAATCAATTCCCTGGAACAAAGAATCTCGGAATTGGAAGACACCAGAATTCCGTCTATTGACGAACAGGTGACATCAATCAAGAAAACAATCATTGATCTCGGCAAGACAGACTCAAGACTTCAGGAATACATTTCATCTCTAGAAGAAAGGAGTTCAGTCCTTGAAAAGGCTTCTTACGTGTCCGTGTCCTTTTTTTTCTGCTCACCTCAAGGTCGATTGCGTCTGTGATAAAATCGACCGATAAAATGTTTAAAACTTTGAATTAAACACTTGGTTCGAGTCTCCCGCGTGAGGAGATTCCTGCTTCTATATCGTTCCCCTTGCGGGGAGAATACTAATACAAATAAAACGAATAGGAAAGAGTCGCCATCCCTTCCCGTCATCGTATTCCCATCTATCAAAGAACTAACTTTTTTCTAAAGCATCGACTACCGATTTTCCTACCACATACGCCAATTGAACAGGAACTGCATTGCCTAATTGACGCATTCCTTCAGTCCAAGAACCGGTAATAAAATACTCATCAGGGAATGTTTGAATTCTCTTTGCTTCTTCAATTGTCAGGTAGCGCATGGTTCCATCTGCAAACCTAACCATATTTTCTCCTCCAGGGACACCGTGATCACCGGCTTTGATTGTCTTGGATGGCTCATCGATAAAACTGCCCGTATGGCCAGGATACTCCTTTGATTCCTTAATGCTCTCGCACGTTAGGTCTGAAGTAACATCCCTAATCGTCACCCAAGGCAAGAGATCTGGTTGCCAAAAACCATATCTCTCAGAAAGCGAATTGCGTAGCTTATTTGCCTTTGCTTCAGAATAAGTGCACTTAATGTGGTGTTTCTCCCAATAGTCTCCAGTTATAAATTGACTCCAAAGCAAAGAATCCTCAGAGTGAGTGGGGGAAGGGAATGACCAGTCTACCTTTAGATCTGATCTAAACCCAACGATAATAACTCTTTCCCGTTTCTGGGGTACGCCATAATCCGCTGCATTAACGAGTCTGTATGTTACGTTATACTTTAAGCCCTTATAATTGGATTTCTTAGCCGATTTCAAACTCTCGTAATTCTTTCTCCAATCACTACTCTCAAGCGGGTAATCAGGATACTGAAGCTGGAGTATGATGAATTCATAATACTCCTTGAATGAGTCACGCAATAGACCTTTGACGTTTTCGAAAATAAAGGCTTTGGGTTTCAACTTTCTAATCGCATCTACTGCGTGTGGAAACATATCCCTTTTATCATCAAAACCAAGGGCTTTGCCACCCAAAGAAAAAGGCTGACAAGGCGGACCACCAGCAATGATGTCGACACCATCATACTGGAGAAAGTCAAATTTGCGGACATCTCCTTCGTATACGTAAGATTCCCCGAAGTTTTTCCGGAGAGTTCCACAGGCATTTTTATTCCATTCCACAAATGCGCGATGGCGAATCCCCGAATCCTCAAGACCTTTCGCCAATCCTCCTGCTCCAGAAAATATTTCGATACCAGTCAACATAATCTTATTCCCTTCTTTCCGCTAATGCCGAAAAGTAATCGGCAATTTTCTTTTCAATCTCCTCTTTAGGCAACCCGGCCCCATTCAGCCGTGAAGCCCATCCTCGACCCGGATGAAGAATATCCCAATCCGAAACCGCCTGTTCATACCTGCCGGAACCAGGATCATGATTCCCGAAGCCATCCACAGTACTGTTCCAAAGGGGGAAATAATTCCTAATCAACGCCGCTTCAACAGTCCCGATCATATCGGCCGCAGCGTCTTCCAATATCATGAAACGGCAGTGGAAATCTCCAATAGACAAATTGTTCGCTTGTTCGATACTGTTTGTATGGTCACATAATCTGCGGTATAACTCATTCGTGGGTTCTTGCAATCGGCCTTGCCTCCATCCACGAGGAACGGCCTTTCCAACATATATCGGCTGAGCAAACTCCAACCGATTCATATCATAAAGAGGTGAATACAGCGGAGAATGACCAGTATAGTAAAGTGCATACACACCTGTTCCGATAAAGTTCTCCGGAGGCGGCAAACGGTGAACTGGAGTTCCATTGAAGAAACGAATCGTATCCTTTATTATTTCGGCAAACGCGTCAGAGTAAAAGACGTGTTTTGACCTGTCAAACTTATTCTGCATAAAGTGGTCCTTTTACAAAAATACAAATATAGATAAAAACCAGCGGTTTTTAGGCCGGTTAAATAAAAATCAAGACCGCATACTATCTGTGTGGCAAAAAGCGGATATGGCATCACTGCCATCCGCACGAATATAAGTTTAACGGGCTTGTTGTCCCAATAATTTTGAAGCCAATGAGACAAGTATGCGGTCTTGACGTTCACAAAGATAGCGTGTTCGTCTGTATTCTCAATGAAAACGGCGTCGTTTTTCAAGAAAAGAAAGGAGTTCTAACTACAGAACTTGAGCAGATGCTCGCCAAATTGATGGAATTCCATGTGGAGGAGGTCTGTATGGAAAGTACGAGCATCTACTGGATGCCGGTGTGGAGAGTATTGGAAAACTATGTCGGTCTCAAACTGGTCAATCCGTACTTCATTAAACAACTTCCCGGAAAGAAGAGTGACGTGAAAGATGCTGAATGGATAGCCACCTGTCTTCTCAAGGACCTTATCAAGGGTAGTTATGTTCCTGAAGACCTCATTCAGCAGTTACGTCAATGTGACCATTGGTCACCTGATGAAGTTGCGCAGTCAAGCCCATCAAGTGCATATGGGCTAGATTTCTCCAAATCCGGTTCTTCTGGGAGCATGGCCTCTGCTGTTTCTACCAAAAATTCCGTTCGTTGCGTAAAAGAACAGAGTCCTTCGGCTAATGATTATGTTGATAAATCAGGTGTGAATTGGGGAGCATCTACAAAGATTGGGGATGTATATTGGGCACCGGTAAATTGTGGAGCGACAGGAGATAACCTTTATGGATCGTATTATTATTTTAACCAAATCAATACGGCATGTCCATCTGGCTGGCGTATTCCAACTCTATCGGAATTTGACGCATTATCGAAAAATTATTCGGGATTGACTTCATTAAGAAATATCAGAGGACGCTGGTTTTCAGGTCCAATTGCTTATTCTGAAGATGTGGCGGCAGTCTTTCTTCCTGCGGCAGGAGGTGACGGAAAGAACATGGGAACTAAAGGGGAATATTGGACATCTTCCATTGGTGAGGATCCAGATTATCATTTTGAATTTTCTTGGTGTTTTGAGTTTAGTGATTCTGATGTAACAAGTAGTTATACTCCTGTATCTTCGTCTTCTAAGAATACATATTCTGTTAGATGTGTAAAGAAGTAATCAGGCATGTCGGGACGCGGCTACGCTTGGTTTTTGGCGGTGCTGATTTTCAATTAGTTATAAAATGGGGTGTGGAAACGTGGCCAAAAAAAAGTCTGCGTTTCCACGCTACGTTTAAAATGATATCTGATTGTCAATGATTTGCAAAATCCTCCGTGGCCGCGTCCCGGCCACGTCAGCCGTGGCTGACTGACTGCCGATGTGGCATATGGCCGATATGACGCGGCGAAGCCGGCAATGGTGTCGGTTATGACGACATAAAACTCGACAATTATCAGGGGCGTTCCAACCCACGTGTGCAAAACCGCCCATTTCGCACACGACAATAGATTCACGTGAGCAAATCCAGCCTTTTTGCCCCGTCGTGCCATTGTGAAGTTGTCACGGGTGCAAATCAGGCCTTTTTGCCCCCGTGGATTAAACCATGATGTTTCGTAGTTTGAAATCTTAGTTTTATTTTCTACCTTTCTGACCACATGGTATAAGAACTGATAGTAAACATTTGAACAAGCAAATAACCTACTTATGAAACGCACAACTCTACTGATTGTCATTCTGACATTATTTGGCAGTTCGCCGCTTTGGTCTCAAGATTCAGACCTGAGTTTACAAGAATATGCTCACGGGACGCCTATTCCGGATGGGCAATTTAACCCCTTGGTTCCTGATGTCTATAGCATGACTCGCTATAAAGGCGGAAGCGCCGATCTGTACACAGGCTCCGCTTCGTATTCAATTGATATATACAATTATACTGACAGGTATTTCAACATTCCTGTAAAGATTGCATATTGCGGAAATGGATACAAACCAAACCAGCCTTCTGGCGTTGTAGGTTTGGGATGGAATCTGAACGTTGGCGGTATCATAACCCACGAAATAAGAGGAATTCCCGATGAAGCTACAGACAGAGTGTATGCGAACAAGAATAGTGGCGACAGAAAAATAGATGACGTTTTTAGAATCGCATCACGTGCAGGTTTAGGACACAACACATTAAAGCACATGATCAGTGCATACTATAACGAAACCAATATCAATATATTCGGTTTTGGTGCGAGGACGGTTTCTTCAAAGGTATTAAAAGCTATGGATTTCGCATATTCTGGTGAAATCGGCCGCGAATTCATTCTTTTTCAAGAAGAGATAGACAACCATGAAAGCACAAAAAAATTCGAGGTGGAGTCAGACTTGTATCATTTCGATTTCATGGGCATCAAAGGAACATTTATACTTGGCGACGGTCCTGAATGCATTGTTATCAATTCGAATAGCCCTGTAGGCGAATTGAGAATTATATATAATTATAACGTTGCTTCTCCTCTCTTGTCATCTTTTAAAATCACCATGGGAGATGGCAAGACCTATACCTTCAAAGACATCGATACTCACACAAGTTCGAGCGACTGGGGATATCAAGGCTACTCTCCTGAAAGCGAAAACAGTATTTCTTGTTGGAAGTTAACGAAAATTGAAACTCAAAATGGCATGACTGCTGAGTATGAATACGGTCCAGAGTTCTCGACAGAAATAGAAAACAAAGTTATTTGCGTAGATGCGTTAACAGTTAGTGAGGCATCCGGCGAGCGTCATGAATCTTGGCATGATTGCGGGATGTACAAAGAAGGAACCGTCAAGAACACTCTTTATCAGAGTAATATCTCGAAAATAACGATTCCTGATCGGGCCACTATTCATTTTACATATGACGACAATAAACTCATATCCATTATAGTCAATAATGTCAACAACCGCCAAGTCCGAAGTTGCAGCCTATCATACAAACAGTTTGGTCCTCAATGTCTATTGAAAAAAATCTGGCTCTCAAGTGAAGGGGAATATACTTTTCAATACTATGGAGAAGATAGTACAGCCTCGCTTCCAGACTCTCCGACATGGCTGGACGACTGGTATGGCTATTATTCTGATGACATAACAATACCTACCTATAAAAGCGGAAGTTTGAAAACATACTCCACGAAGCTTTTGGACAGTAAGAGCAAATTCAATTTCAATGATACCAGAATCTTGATGCTCAAATGCATGATTTACCCAACTGGTGGATATTCTGTTTATAATTACGAACAGAACCGTTATCTGCGAAAATTCAAAAATACTCTGCTCGATGAAGAACAGGCAACTGGTGGAGTTAGAGTATATCGAATCGACACATACAGCAGCGGTAACGTGCTTAAGTATTCAAAAAAATATCGTTATGTTACGGCTGAAGGACGATGCTCAGGCATATTGAATATTGAACCTCACATTTACTTTCATTATAAACTCGAATCTCCTACTTTATTCATTGAAAGAGAAGTCGTTTCATCAATGTTTATCAGTTCACAACCAAGAAATTATCATATAGGATATACAAGAGTGTTGGAGGAAACTTATTCTGCAGCAGACAGTGCTGCCTGCTCAACGGTCGAGTATGATTTTTGCCCTCCTTCCGATTGGCCCTATGGAGAATCATTCAACAGTTCGACATCCGACTTTATCTCTCAAGACGGTCAGACATTTACATATCATGATCTTGGATCAGACTACGTCTCAGCACAAGAGAATAATGGCTCTCGTGTAGGTACACTAAACCGCCACACTTATGAAAACAAATAGATTATTGTGGATAATTATCGTAGCTTTTGCGGTATTATTCTTGCCATATGGGGGTGGTGCACATATAAGATGCGATAAACGCATAAAGATTGCAGAAGACACCTGTTTCTATATGGCATCCGGTGGCAGATATCCATCGTTACCTTCAGATAGCAGCAAAGTCAAAAATCATTTTTACGATACGGGTATGCAATTCATGCTTGTTGACGACAATGGTAATGTGATTCGCAAAACTCCATTTGTGTTTTCCTTTATATCACGTAGTTATGATGGCTTTAATGTCGAAATCATCGAGCCTGTGATTTTTCATAAAGATACAACGACTTTAGATCTTGTGTTTCTGCATTTGGACAGCAACTTCAATTTGAAATTCATATATCCAGCGAATTGTATTGCCCGCAGTCCATATGGGGCCAAAGGAATATCTTACATTTTGAACCATGGTTTTTGGGGTGCCGTAGATTCTTTGGGACATTATATCTACGAGCCCGAATATGATGAAATCGTGAACATTGATCATAATAGTGATGAATTGGATGCCCTTAAAATTAAATACGGGAAAAATAATGAAGACAATATACGCATGAGGGTATTCAGGTCGGAGTATGAAAAGAACTCTTATGAGCACTATGACCTTTATATGCCGGCTGATTGCTTGCCATATGTGATACACCCGGGCAACTTGGGGCAATTCTTCGACGAAGCGGATGAACTCATGGCATTAGAATATCTCCAGGGAAAATATGGAACATCTCAAAAGTTCAACGAGTTGTATCAATTTCACCATGGAATATTCTGCGCGATTACTCATAATATGGATAAATCCATAAATCTTTTCACAACACTAAGTAACAGCAGTAATCGTAACATACGTTCATTGTCAAGAAAGAATCTAAGATCAATTGAGCGTCACTCAAAACGCACGAAAATAGCATTTAAAAAGTATGACACAAACACTGTCGAGCCAAATAGACAGAGGGCAAAAGGCCTCAAAATGGACATGGTGATATCCCACATTACTGACAATGGGGATTTTGCAAGACGATATCGTGAGAATGTATATGACATCCAAGTCGGTAAAAGAATTCTTTTGTATGACAAGAACGGCCAAGTTCTAAAATGCACACTGCCAATATATGATGACGTGCAGTTCAATAAAGATGAAATAATCTGCACTAGAAACATCACGTATTCAGACAATTACACGATTCAACTTTTAATGACCTTAGATAAGGATTTAAACGTCAAAGATAATTCAGCCAGAGCCATACGGTCAACTGGCAATTGACAAAAAGTGCAGCCGGGCAGGCGGCCAGCCGCAGCGGACGTGGCCGGCCCACGGCCTCGGGAAGTGGGAGGTGCCTGCCGGATACAAGTTCTCGCGGTAGCGAGGACGCAGGAGACGGTAGGAGGGCCGAACGAAGCAACGCGGAGTGAGTTCCGCCGTGACGGACTGCCTGTCGGCGTAACACTGGTCAAGCGTTTGGTTTTGTCTAACGTTTGAGCTGCAGTTCAAATAGGCTGGCAGGTGGTGGACTTCAAACCACGGGGGCAAAATCGCTTCTTTTGCCTACGTCATTGGATTCACGTGTGCAAATACGGCCTTTCTGCACACGTCATGCAGTTTTTGAACGGCGACGGGGGCAAATCAGGCCTTTCTGCCCCCGTGACAGAAATCTTGTGCACAAAACCCCGCCTTTTGCCCCCGTCGCCCGCAGGCTGCCCCAGGCATCCTTATTCTGTAAAGCCTGACGTTTTTTGATAAAGTCAGGCAAGATTTGTAATTTTGCAGAATATATTGGAATATATGAGCGGACATTACACAGAAGAAAAGAAATACGTTATCGCATCGGAAGTTCCGTGCTATGACGTGGACTCGAATTTGAGAATGAAACCTGCGGCATTCATGGACTTGGCGCAGGAAATCGCATATCAGGCAGCTACGGCACTCGGCTTCGGCTATGACGCACTGCAGAAAGAAGGCAAGGCCTGGGTGCTCTCGAGAATGCATTTTGAATTTCTCAGGCATCCGGTGTGGCGCGAAGCAATCGAACTTTACACCTGGCACAAAGGCCCCTACGGCCCGTTCTACCTCAGGGATTTCAACCTGAAGAACACCGCGGGGGAGACACTTGTCAGAGGAACAAGCTCCTGGGTTATTCTGGACGTCGCCAAAAGGACAATGTGCAGAACATCGGAAGTCCTGGAACTTGTGCCAGAAGGCTCAGTCTGCACGGACAATGCCATCGAGAAGCCGGCAGACAAGGTCATGATGCCACGCGGAGTGGAACCGCAGCCTGCAGGCATACACAAAGTCGAATTCTCTGACATTGACCTTTTAGGCCATACCAACAATGCAAGATACGTCGTATGGGCCATGGACTGCATTGACTTTGAGGAACTTCGCACCTGCAAGGTGAGTGACGTCACGGTGACCTTCAACCACGAGACACGCGCCGGAGAAGAAATCGCCCTGGAGAAGGTGCGTCAGGAAGCGGAAGACGGAAAAGTGACCTATTTCATTGACGGAAAGACAGATGGAAAGTCCGCATTTTGTGTGAAAATAAATTTGTACAGATAATATGAGAGACTTATTCTTGGGAACCGGTATCGCACATACCATCCTTCTTTTTGCTGTGGTGATCGCCCTCGGCCTTTATCTCGGCAGATTCAAGTTCAAGGGAATATCCATCGGCTCCACATGGATCCTCTTTATCGGCATTCTCCTCAGCCACTTCGGCTTCAGGGGAGACCCGCATATTCTGGCATTCATGAAGGACTTCGGCCTTATCCTGTTCGTGTTCAGCATCGGACTTCAGGTCGGCCCGGGATTCTTCCATTCATTCCGTAAAGGCGGATTGACCATGAACATGCTTGCAGTGACATTGGTCATGCTCGCTGTGTTGGTTACATACATCATCCACCTGGTGACAGGCGAAGACCTGCATACCATGACCGGCGTCATGTCAGGTGCCGTCACCAACACTCCTGGACTCGGTGCCGCCCAGCAGACATTGTCAGACGCAATGATTGCAGACGGAGCGACACAGGCAGCGGCAACTGAGGCATCTTCAGCCATCGCATCAGCTTATGCAGTCTCCTATCCTATCGGTGTGCTCGGAGTAATCATCCTCCTGATGGCCTTCAAGGCTATTTTCAACGTGGACCTGAACAAGGAGAAAGAAATACTTGACAATGAAGGGAAACTCGGAACCGGCGCCATCCGTGCCACATTTGAGGTGAAGAACCCTGCCATCTTCGGCAGAAAGATAGGTGAAGTCACCAAGGACAATGGCGACCGCTTCGTCATCTCACGTCTGCTCCGTAACGGAGAACTGTGCGTGCCGTCATCAGACATGGTGCTGAAAGAGAGCGACAAACTCCTGATTGTCACCTCTCCTGATGCGGAAGACCTCGTGAAGATTCTCTTCGGAGACGAGATAGAGATGCCGTTCAAGGAATGGGAAGACCCTGAGAGCAAACTTGTTGCGAAAAAGATCACCGTCACCAAGTCCTCTATCACCGGAAGAAGCCTTAAAGACCTGAATGTCAGGTCAATATATGGAGTGTCAGTAACACGTGTGTTCAGGTCAGGCGTTGAGCTCGTCGCAAGCCCTAACCTTTATCTGCACGTAGGAGACAGCCTCTTGGTAGTCGGCCCGGAAGACGCTATGGACAAGGTGGCAGGACTCTTCGGAAACAAGGCTGCAAGCCTCAGCCATCCGAACCTGATCCCTATCTTCTTCGGCATCGTGGTCGGCGTCATCTTCGGAAGCCTTCCGATCAAGTTCCCGGGCATTCCTCAGCCTATCAAGCTCGGTCTTGCCGGCGGTCCGCTCATCATAGCGATTCTCCTCGGATATTTCGGACCAAAGCTGAAAATCACCACATATACCACATTGAGTGCCAATATGATGATACGTGAAATCGGTATCTCGTTCTTCCTTGCGGCCGTGGGACTTGGAGCAGGAGAAAACTTCATCAGCTCGATCATGAACGGCGGTTACTGGTGGATTCTCTACGGCGCCTTGATTACATTGGTTCCAGTCACCTGCGTAATCCTGCTTGCCAGACTGGTGTTCAAGCTCAACTTCTATCAGATATGCGGTCTCATCTCAGGCGGAACCACCAACCCTCCTGTACTCGCATTTTCTCAGGAAGTTTATGGAACAAACTATCCGTCAATTAGTTACGCTACCGTATATCCTCTGACGATGTTCTTGAGGGTGCTGATGGCCCAGCTCATAATATTGTTTACGCTATAACAATGTTCGATCTTTTATATCCTATCTCTCCGGCCGTGGTGCTGCCGCTTCCTACGGCGGATGCTCCTAAGCCGGAGAATAACGTTTCGCCCGTGGAGATGCTGCCCGTAATCAAGGAGAACGGCGTAGTCTATGCGCAGGCGTCCAGAAAATACTGTCACAGCGGGTCAATGTTGCTGCATCCGGTGGTGCACCTGCATATCCTCAACCGCTATGACCAGCTCTATCTCCAGAAAAGGTCAATGAAAAAGGACCTTCTGCCCGGATATTGGGATACGGCGGTAGGCGGCCACATTTCCTATGGCGAATATGTGCAGGAAGCGCTTTTCAGAGAATCTTCAGAAGAACTCGGATTTACTGAATACAACCCCATATGGCTCGGAAACTACATTTTCCAGAGCGATACCGAGCGCGAACTCGTGAATATCTTTGCCGCAGTCGGCAATTTCGAACCCCATCCTGATCAGGATGAAGTATCTGAAGGAAGATATTGGTCAATGTCAGAGATAGAGGAAAGTTTGGGAAAATCCATTCTAACTCCTAACTTTGAGAATGAGTTCCGCAAAATAAGAAAATCCTTGGAAGCATTGCTTTAAGGATTACAGAAAAGGCGGGCTCCCCGTAAAATAACATAAGATTATGGCCACATTCAAAATTGTATCCGGTACTCCGGTAAAGACTACCGCTGACCTTCGCAAGATAGCTTCAGCATTGACAGAAGACTTCGTATTGGTAAATACCAGGCAGTTTGACTGCGATTTGGGTTACCTGGCCCTCGACAGATTTGCCGAGGTAGCCGAATATACTGGTGCCGATATGCTTTACTCCGACCATTACGAACTCATAGGCGGAGAACGCAAACGTCATCCTGCGATAGATTGCCAGAGGGGAGCGCTGAGAGACGATTTCGATTTCGGCCCGGTACAGGTATTCCGCTCAGAATCATTCAGAAAGGCGGTTTCACAGATGGATGTGGAATATTCATTCGGCGCGATGTATGACCTCAGACTGAGAATGGAGAAGATCGTCCATATCGGCGAATATTTGTACACCGAAGTAGAGGATGATACCCGCAAATCCGGTGAAAAACAGTTCGACTACGTAAATCCGAAAAACCGTGAGGTACAGATAGAGATGGAAAAAATCTGTACCGAGCACCTCAAGCGCATCGGCGCATACCTCGCTCCGGAATTCAAGAAAGTGGAGAAGGACGTGACCATGAACGCGGCCGCGCTCGCGACTGTAGTGATTCCGGTTTTCAACAGAGTCCGCACGGTAGCCGACGCGGTAAAGAGCGCATTGGCCCAAAGCTGTGATTTCCAGTACAATGTCATTGTCATTGACAATCACTCTACTGACGGCACATCCGAAGTCCTCTCTTCGATAGCGGACCCTCGTCTGGTCGTAATATCTCCTGAACGTACGGATCTGGGCATCGGCGGATGCTGGAACCTGGCCGTACACGACAGCAGGTGCGGAACTTACGCCGTACAGCTCGACAGCGACGACGTCTATAAAGACGAAAACACGCTCCAGAAGATTGTCAATGTATTCAAACTCGAAGGCTGCGGAATGGTGGTCGGCTCGTACGAACTGACAGACTTCAATATGAACCTCCTGCCTCCGGGACTCATTGACCATAAAGAATGGACCGACGAGAACGGCAGAAACAATGCTTTGAGAATCAATGGTTTGGGCGCTCCTCGTGCATTCTATGTCCCGCTTCTTCGCAAGATAAACCTTCCGAACTGCAATTACGGCGAAGACTATGCGGTCGGTCTGCGCATCAGCCGCGAATGCCGCATCGGCAGAATCTACGAGTCGCTCTACTGCTGCCGCAGATGGGACGGAAATTCCGATGCCGCTCTGGACATTGCCAAGGTCAATGCCAACAATTATTACAAGGACAGCATCCGTACCTGGGAACTGGAAGCCCGTATCGCCATGAACTCCGCCAAATGCAAATAGATGGAAGAAGATAAACTGATAGAGAAATTCGTGGGCGACCAGCTCTCGGTGTGGCCACTCGCTGCCGCAAATTTCAGGGCATTGAAAAATGTGGAGACACGCTCCTTGACGGTAGGCGGTCTGGAAGTCAGGCTGCAGCACAACCCTGCAAGAATCCGTTCTTCCGCAGCAAAGGTGGACAAGGCCTCCCTCCAGGCGAGAAAATGCTTCCTGTGTGCGGAGAACAGGCCGCCGGAGCAGCGCCATCTGGAATTTGAAGGTAGAAAAGAACGCAAATATGACGTTCTGATAAATCCGTATCCGATATTCCCCAACCACCTGGTGATAGCCCGGAATATCCATACGCCGCAGTCCATATGGCACAGGATGACGGACATGACCGATCTGGCAAGACATCATCCCTCATTCACCATATTTTACAACGGTCCGAAATGTGGCGCATCCGCCCCTGACCATTTTCATTTCCAGGCCTGTCCGCACGGACTCATGCCATTGGAAGCCGACATTGACAAGAACATTGACCTGATGCAGGCTTCCGGCGAGACTCCTGAGGCGCTGGATTATGTGACGTCAGTTCAAGATGCCAATCTGTATCATTACGGCAAGTTCACCCGTGGGGTGTTCGTGCTGACGGCACGCACCTCCAAGTCTATGGCGAAACTCTTTTACCGTCTGGTGGACTGTCTGCCGCAGCGCGAAGACGAGTCGGAACCGATGTTCAATCTACTTTGCTGGTACCGCAAGTCTCCTTCACAGAAGCTGCTCGGCATCTCTCACGGCCGGTTCGGCGAATACAGGGCAGTACTGCTTGCCCGTGACAAACACCGTTCGCACCATTATTTCTCGGACGGTCCGGACCACCTTACCATGAGTCCAGGCTGTGCGGATATGGCCGGCCTCTTCATTGTCCCGAATGAGGAAGACTATGCCAAGCTGAATGCCCCTCTCCTGGAAGAAATGCTTTCGGAAGTCTCTGTGAGTGAGGCGGTTGAAAAGAACATTATCTGGAAACTCACACGTACCCAGCGCGAAGTGCATGTGGGCGTGATGTCCAGTAAGGAAATCTGCTTCGAGATGATATCAGACGGCGCAGGAAAGCAGAAAGTGGTTTACGAAAACGGCCGCATATCGTATAACGGAGCGCTCTACGACGAACTCCTGTTCGATTCCATCACGATGTCGTCGATGTTCGCCGAGCCGACATTCCTGCTTTATGACGTCACCATCGGCGTAGGATTCCATTGGGAAAGAAAGCAGGTGCAGAAGTTCGCAGGCTCGCTGAAGTTCATTGTCAATGAAGATAAAATCATCGCTGTCAATATTGTAGGCGTCGAGGACTATCTTCTGAGCGTGATTTCTTCCGAGATGAAGGCTTCTTCCTCACTGGAACTGCTCAAGGCGCATGCTGTCATATCCCGTTCCTGGCTGCTGGCCCAGATAGAGGGACGGAAAGCCGGCGGAACCGCGTGCGAAAGCTCTGTAAAAGAAGACTTTACGGAGCAGGGAACAAGGCATTATGTCAGATGGTATGACCACAAGGACCATGAGCTTTTCGATGTCTGCGCAGATGACCATTGCCAGAGATATCAGGGACTTACGGCGGCTGTAGGGGACAATGTCAGGAAGGCCGTGGACGAGACTTGGGGAGAAGTGCTTACTGACAATGGAGAGTTGTGCGACGCCCGTTTCTCCAAATGCTGCGGCGGTATGATGGAAAAGTTCAGCACGTGCTGGGAAGATAAGGATTTTCCATACCTGAAAGCATTGCCGGACACTCCAGAAGAAGAACGGATTCCAGACCTTACAGTGGAAGAAAATGCCGAAAAATGGATTACAGGGGAGATTTCTCAGACGGAAAAGGCATTCTGCAACACTTCTGATGTGGCAGCTCTTTCACAGGTGCTGAACGACTACGATATGGAGACGCGGGATTTCTTCAGGTGGCAGGCCCGGTACACGAGAGGGGAGCTCTCTGCATTGATAAGCACGCGTTTCGGTCAGGATATCGGGCTGCTGGAGAGCATTGAACCTCTGAAGAGAGGCCCTTCAGGACGCATAGAACTGCTGTCGATAAAGGGCTCGAAAAGCTCTATGGTCATAGGCAAAGAGCTGGTTATCAGGAAGTTCCTGTCTTCGTCTCATCTGAAAAGTTCGGCTTTTGTCGTCCGCGAAGAAAAGTCGCCTGACGATAATGCTGAAAATGATACGATTACGCTTCTTGGCGCCGGATGGGGCCACGGGGTGGGTCTGTGCCAGATAGGCGCTGCGATGATGGCAGTGCGCGGCTATAGTTACCGGGACATTCTGCTTCACTATTATCCGGGAAGCGTCTGTGCCCGTCAGGAGGATTTGAAGTGAGCGCCCCGGACCAATGTTACTTAAATTAGAAACTACACATAATACAATAATGAACCGACCTGTTTCTTTGAAATCTCCGTGGTGGTGGATACCCACATTGTACTTTGCAGAAGGAATACCTTACTTCATAGTGAACAACATTTCCGTTACGATGTTTACCAAGATGGGCGTGCCCAACGGCCAGATGGCACTCTTTACCAGCCTGCTCTATCTGCCGTGGACATTGAAACCGCTCTGGAGTCCGATTGTGGACCTGTACAGGACCAAGAGATGGTGGATAATAATGATGCAGATATTGATGTCGGTGTCATTTGTTCTGCTCATTTTCAGCATCCCGCGTCCTTCTGACGAGATGATAGCGTCCGTCGGAGTGCCTATATCAATGTTCACCATGACATTGATCCTGTTCGTCATAACTGCCTTTGCGTCAGCCACTCACGACATATCGGCCGACGGATTCTACATGATCGCCCTGGACCATGGACAGCAGTCGTTCTTCGTGGGCATCAGGAGTACGTTCTACAGACTGTCCTCCATTTTCGGACAGGGTGTGCTGGTCGTGATTGCCGGCATTCTGGAAGAGCGTACAGGCAACATCCCGACAGCGTGGATGATAACGATGGCAGTGACCGCGGTTATGTTCACGCTTATTACATTGTACCATACCTTCACCATTCCTTCTCCGTCGAGCGACAAGGCGGCTGTGGAGGCAACCGGCTCATTTGCAGGCGGTTTTGCCCAGGCGTTCGTGTCATTCTTCAAGAAGCCGGGCGTCTGGATCGCGATCGTGTTCATGCTTCTGTACCGTCTTCCTGAGGCTTTCCTGCTGAAGATGGTGAATCCGTTCCTGCTTTCCTCAGCTGAAAACGGCGGCCTGGCATTGTCCACATCGACGGTCGGAATCGTATATGGAACCATCGGCGTGGCCGCTCTCACGGTCGGCGGCATCATCGGCGGTATGGCAGCGTCCAGATGGGGACTGAAGAAATCATTGTGGCCGATGGCCGCCTGCATGACGCTTCCTTGCCTGACTTTCGTATATTTGAGTATGGCAATGCCTCACAACATCATAATCATCAGCATCTGCGTGGCCATAGAGCAGTTCGGTTACGGCTTCGGCTTCACGGCATATATGTTGTTTATGATGTACTTCTCGGAAGGGGAGTTCAAGACATCCCATTATGCGATCTGTACCGCGTTCATGGCTCTCAGCATGATGATACCTGGTGCATTTGCAGGCTACCTCCAGGAATGGATGGGCTATGAGATGTTCTTCTGGATGGTAATCGTCTGCTGCCTCGGAACCGTGGCGGTGACCAAGCTCATCAAGGTGGACCCCGAATATGGTAAAGTGTCGAAAAACAGTTAGTTATGAAGAAAATTGCACTTGCGCTCGCAGCTCTTGCAGCAGTATCCTGTGGAGCGCAGAGAAAAACAGTTTCAGATAACAAGTCGGATGTCGCACCGGTTGAAAGCGTGACCGCAGTGAAGTCCGCTGCATCCGCCGAGACCGGAAAAGTGGCTTTCGCCCTGTCTCTGTTCAATGCATCTCTTTCCGGCAAGAGCCTCTCTGCCAATGTCGTAGTCTCTCCGTACAGTGCGGGAATGGCATTGTCAATGCTTGCCGAAGGCGCCTCGGGACAGACAAAGGAAGAGCTGACATCTGCATTGAACCACGCATCTTTTGCAGGCGACAAACTTAAAGGTGACAAGTCTTGTCAGCTTTCGAGTGCCAATTCCATCTGGCTGCGTGACGGTTTCAGCGTGCTTCCCGCTTACAAGTCATTATTGACCGGCTCATATTCGGCCGAGATAAATTCGAGGGATTTCAGCAGTCCGGCCACTGTCAAGGAAATCAACAGATGGTGCTCGGACAAGACCAACAGGAGAATACCTGAAATCATCGATGAAATTTCTCCGGAAATGGTGATGTTCATACTCAATGCCCTGTATTTCAAGGCTCCGTGGGAATATCAGTTCGACAAGAACAGCACGATAAAAGATACCTTCCACAGCCCTTCAGGCGATCAGGAAGTGGACTTCATGCGCATAAAGAGACAGTTCAGCTGCGCCGAATATGAAGGCGGACGCTTCGTGATATTGCCGTATAAAGGCGGCGCATGGCAGATGATGATCTATCTGCCAGACGAAGGCGCTGATATCCAGAAACTTGTCTCTTCCGTAAGTTCAGAGATGTTCTCGAAGGCTGTCGCCGGTGCCGAATACCGCGAGGTGGCACTGTCAATGCCGAAGTTCAAGATAGACAATACATTGATACTCAACAGCGTGCTCCAGTCTCTTGGCGTGAATCGCGCGTTTACCCCTGCGGCGGAGTTCGGCAATATGACACAGTCGTCGGTAGCCGTGGACGAAGTGAAGCAGAAATGTTTTGTCGAGGTCAATGAAGAGGGTGCGGAAGCTGCCGCAGTCACCTCCATAGGTGTCAGACTTACTTCTGTACGTCCGGAGCCGATACCGTTCAGGATGACTGTGGACAGACCGTTCATATTCTCCATTTTCAATTCGGAGGCCGATGAAATTCTCTTTGTAGGAAAAATAGGAACCATTAACGACTGATGCTTATGAAAAAGACCAATGCCTTGGTAGTCAGCGCATTGCTGCTTATTCTGCCTGTGTTCTCCGCTTTTGCAGCGCGTAAGACGGTAGTTCGGACAGGAATCGAGGTGCTTGAGGAACGTGGATTTGCCGGGCTCGTGGGGAAACGTGTGGGCCTGGTTACCAATCCGAGCGGCATTGACAGAAACCTGCGCTCCACCATCGACATCCTCAACGTGGCGCCTGGCGTGGAACTGGTGACACTTTTCGCTCCGGAACACGGTGTGCGCGGCGATGCCTATGCCGGTGACAAAGTCGCTGATACAGTGGACCCCAAGACCGGTGTCAAGGTCTATTCCGTGTACGGCAAGACAAGAATGCCGTCCCAGGAAATGCTCGACGGACTGGATGTGGTAGTGTATGATATCCAGGATGTCGGAACCCGCTCATATACATTCATAAGCACATTGGGCCTGATGATGAGGGCCTGCGCCATGAAGGGAATCGAGGTGATGGTGCTGGACAGGCCGAATCCGCTCGGCGGAGAGAAAGTCGAGGGGTGCAATGTCGAGGCCGGCTTCTATTCCTTCGTCAGTGAATTCAGCATCCCGTACATCTATGGCCTGACGGTCGGGGAACTTGCCATCATGATCAATGAAGAAGGTCTTTGCCGTGGCGAACGCGGATATGAAAGTCCGCTCAAATGCAAGCTCAGTGTCATCCCTATGGACGGATGGCGGCGCAATATGACTTATGTCGAAACCGGTCTGCCGTGGGTGCTCCCTTCGCCGAACATACCGTATCCGCAGTCTGCCATAAACTATCCGTCTTCCGGTATTGCCGGCGAGTTCAACGGCTATCTCAATATCGGCATCGGTTACACTCTTCCGTTCGAGACTTTCGCTGCCGAATGGATTGATGCAGAGAAACTTAAAGCCGAACTCGACAGTTATGCCATTCCAGGCGTGGCTTTCCGTACGATCCATTACAAACCGATAGCCGGAAGTTCCCAGGGAAAGTTAGTGCACGGTGTACAGTTCCATTATACCGACTATGCGAATGCGCAGATAACATTGACCCAATTCTATGTCATGCAGGCGGTCAACAGGCTTTATCCCGAGCACAATCCGTTCGTGATTTCCAAGTCGAGGACCGGAATGTTCGACAAGGTTTGTGGTACGGATTATGTAAGAAAGACTTTTTCAGAGAGACTTGAGGTCGCAGATATCATAGACTACTGGAACAAGGATGTAAAGGATTTCAAGACTCTTTCCAGGAGGTACTACCTCTATAAATAACCACGGTTGCGGTTTTGTGCCGCACCCAAAACACTGATACGTTATGAGAAAATTAACTAACATCGCATTGGCATCACTTGCCGCTTTTTCCCTGTTCGCGGTGACGGATGACACTCTTGCGCAGACAAGACGTTCTACGACTACTACTCAGCAGCGCAATACTTCAGGCAGTTCTTCATCACAGACTCGTTCTACGGGTTCACAGTCCCGTTCTACCGGTTCGCAGACCAGGTCTTCATCATCACAGACCCGCTCGACCGGCTCTCAGACGCGCTCTTCCGGTTCTTCGTCCCAGGTGCGTTCTTCAAGTTCGCAGACACGCAGTTCCGGCAGTTCTTACCAGTCCCGTTCGAGCTCATCCCAGACCCGCAGCTCGGGCACTTCTTCTCAGGTAAGAAGTTCAGGAAGTTCTTCACAGACACGTAGTTCCGGTACCTCGTCACAGGTGCGTGGCTCAAGCTCCTCCTCGCAAGTCCGTGGTTCGAGCTCCTCATCTCAGGTCCGTGGCGCGAGCTCCTCATCCCAGTCCCGTTCTACCGGTACAAGAACCTCAGGCTCGAGTTCTTCGTCTCAGGTGCGCGGCTCGAACAACCGTTCCAGCTCATCCTCACAGGTGCGTCAGTCCGGCAGCTCCTCACAGGTGCGTGGCTCCAGCTCATCTTCCGGGCAGAGTTCGCAGGTGCGTTCCTCTTCTTCAAGCTCAGTAAGGAGCAATACCAATGTTACCAAAGGCGGTCTCGGCACAGTTACCAGCCAGATGCGTTCACAGTCCGGTTCCAATACCAGAGTTTCAGGCGGACGTCCTGGTTCGAGAATGAACAATGCTGATGACTTCAGGATCAACAACCACAATGTGGAGCGTATCCCGCCACGTGACCGCGGATTCATGCCTTACGACCGTCCGGGACATTTCTACGACCATCATCACCCTCATTGCTTCGGTTTCAGAGTTGAGGTCCTGCCTCCGAGATACAGGGTCGTGAGATATTTCGGCGTGGACTATTACATCTATAACGATGTGTATTACAGACCTTACCACGGACATTACATCGTTTGCCGTCCGCCGTTCGGTGTCACGATTACTGCAGCTGTCGCCGATATGACATTTGCGGCAGTGAACTTCGCTTATTATAACAATGTTTACCGCACATACAGCGCGATAGATGCGAACAACAGGTACATTGACCAGCAGAACCGTATCATCGCCCAGAACAATGCGACAATCCTGGCTCAGAACAATGCAATTGCCATGAACCCGACAGCGGCGCTTTCTTCCTATGAGATAGCAAGCCGTCTGGGACTGGTCCAGAGCTATGCTTTCGCTGACCGCAATTACTTCTATCAGGACGGTATCTTCTACATTGTAAACGGCAACGGACAGTACCAGACCATAGTTCCTCCTGCAGGAGCATTGGTCCAGAGCCTTCCGGAAGATTATGATATAATCACTCTTAACGGAGTTCAGTATTACAGGGTGGATGACACAGTCTATAGACTGACTCTTGTCGGCGGCGTGCCTTATCTCGAAGTCCTCGGTCAGATGTACGGACAGATGTCCAGAACTTACAACAACTACGGATATTAGTAGTCAACATTCTCATTATGATTAAGATAGGAGTCTTCGATTCCGGTGAAGGCGGGTTGTCAGTCCTCAAGGAGATAACCCGTCTTCTTCCTGAAGCAGAATATGTATATTACTCTGACAATGCGCATTGCCCCTATGGGGAGAAGTCACCGGAGTACATTCAGGACCGTGCGCGTGCGATAACGGAGCGGTTGCTGAAAGAAGGTGCGGACGTTATTGTCGTGGCATGCAATACAGCTACTGCTGCGGCGATTTCCGTGCTCCGGTCAGAGTATTCTGATGCTTCTTCGCAGGAGGTGCGCGACAAGGTTCGGGAACTGACTGGAGGCCGGCATGACCATATCTGCTTTATCGGAATGGAACCGGCGGTCAAACCTGCCGCGCTCGGCACCCGCACCGGCGTAGTCGGAGTTCTTGCCACAGCCGGCACGCTCAAAGGCTCCAAATATCTCAAGACCAAGGAAAGTGTAGATGACCAGGTCAATGTCTTCGAACATGTCGGACGGGGCTTCGTGGAACTCGTGGAAGAGGGCAGACTGTCCGGTAGCGAAGCGGAAGACGTGGTGAAGGCAAGCCTCGGTCCACTGCTGTCCGCAGGAGCGGATATCATTGTCCTGGGCTGTACGCATTATCCGTTTCTTCTCCCAGTCCTTCAGAAAGTTGCCGGGCCGGATATCAGATTCATTGACCCGGCTCCTGCCGTCGCGCGTCAGCTGGTGCATGTTCTGGAAAGGGACGGGATGCTCAGTGCCGGGGAGGCGTCTTCTGCATTGGCCCGAAATGCCTCTGCTGTCCCGTCTTCGCCTCACGTGAAGCTCCTTTCCTCAGGTGATCCGGAGCCGCTCCATCATCTGTATGGAACTATTTTTACCAATTCTTGAGAATTGCTTTTTATTGTGGACTTAAATTCTTAAGTTTGCCATACTGTTTTTCCGACAAATTGTCAGCAATTTTACTGATTGGAAGAAAAATGCGAAGTAATAACACTAAATTGATAACAATATGGCAGATAAAAAGATGGAGTTGTCTCCAAACATTGTAGCGACATATCTGAGAAAGTCGCCGGAGTCCTTTACCAAGGCTGATATCGTGGAGTTTATCCGTTCTTACGGTATCAAAATGGTGAATTTCATGTATCCTGCAGAGGACGGAAGAGTAAAGACATTGAATTTCATCATCAATAGTCTCGAATATCTCGAGACGATTCTCAGTCAGGGCGAGAGAGTGGACGGATCCAGTCTGTTCCCTTCATTTGTGGAGGCGGGCAGCAGCGACCTGTACGTGATTCCGCGTTTCAGGACGGCGTTTGTGGATCCTTTCGCCGAAATTCCTACTCTGGACATGCTCTGCAGCTTCTATGACAAGGACGGCAGACCTTTCGAGTGCGACCCGTACCTTACTGTGCTGAAGGCGTCAAGGCAGTTCACCAAGGCTACCGGTATGACGTTCGACGCCATGGGCGAGCTCGAGTATTATGTGATTGCTGACGAGGATGAACTTTTCCCGGGAACTGACCAGAAAGGCTATCACGAGTCGGCTCCGTTTGCAAAGCTCAATGAGTTCAGGACGGAATGCATGGCCCGTATCGCTCAGGCCGGGGGGCAGATCAAGTACGGCCACAGCGAGGTCGGCAATTTCACCAGAGACGGGAAAACCTATGAGCAGAATGAAATCGAATTCCTTCCTGTTCCTATCGAGACCGCTGCTGACCAGATTCTTCTTGCAAAATGGGTAATCCGCACTCTTGCATGGGAATATGGCCTGGATGTCACTTTCGCTCCGAAAATCATCGTAGGCGAGGCCGGTTCAGGTATGCATATCCACATGAGAATCATGAAGGACGGCAAGAGCTGCATGACCGAAAGCGGCAAGCTTTCAGAAATCGCGCACAGAGCCATCGCCGGAATGATGACGCTCGCTCCTGCTATAACCGCGTTCGGCAACAAGAATCCTACTTCATATTTCCGTCTGGTTCCTCATCAGGAGGCTCCGACCAATATCTGCTGGGGTGACTGCAACCGTTCTGCACTCGTGCGTGTCCCATTGGGCTGGTCCACAGCCAATGACATGTGCGCGGATGCGAATCCGGTGGAGAACCACTGCAAGTATTCTGACGGTTACGAGGTCTCAGACGCCTCAGCCAAGCAGACTGTAGAGATGCGTTCTCCCGACAGTTCTGCGGACATATATCAGCTCATGGCAGGTCTCTGCACCGCTTGCCGCTATGGCTTGGAAATGCCTGTGAAAGAGGCTCTTGAACTTACTGGTCGCACTTATGCGGGATTGAATATCCATACCAAGGGGTCCAAGGATTTTGCTGAATTGCCGGGCTGCTGCAGTGAATCTGCCGATGCTCTCGAGCAGGTGCGCAGCGTGTTTGAGCAGGACAATGTCTTCTCTCCTCGCATGATAGACGGTATTATCAGGTCCTTGCGCTCTTTCGGTGACAAGGGTCTGCTTGCCGATGCTCAGAAGGATCCGGACAAGGTCAAGGCTCTCGTGGACAAGTATTTCTACTGCGGATAACAGCATTGACTGAACAATAAAAGAAGGTGGCCGGAATTCTGGTCACCTTCTTTCATATCTGTTGTGCAGTTCTCTGTCGTCAATTTCCTGACAGAGGTGTCTGCTACTAATTTACACGCTTGTATGTCAATGCCTTAGCTCCCGCAGATTTTACTGATGCGCTGGAGATGATCTCATCGCTTACATCCGGTGCCTGGAAAATCTTTCCTTCTGCGAAATCCTTTCTTGCCAGATAGTACATGGAGACTGGTTCGTCATTGCCTTTTTCCGAGCCGTTCAGGAATTTGGAGAACTTGCCCTCTGCATTCATTCCGCAAGGCCATAGAGCCGTCATTTCGGCACCGAGATCGCTTCCTGTATATTCTTCTCCCTCAATCTTTATGACAGTCTTGTTCTTGTTCCCGATATAGCCGTGGAAGCCTACTTTCCATGATGGCATTATTTTAACTGCATACTCTTTGTCATATGGCTCATATAGACTATTGGTGGCGCCTCCGCTTATCTGTGAGAGTACGAACCATGAAGTGTATGCCCATTCTGTCTCGCCCTCGGTCTTGATGGTCTGAGGAAGAGTAATCGTGAAATGCTCGTCGATTTTGTCGGTCGCGTTCTTGTAGTCGATGGTGATAGGGCTTGAACTGAATCTGTTCCTGTCACCACCCCAGCCGGTAATTGTCAATGTGTTGCTGCCAGATTTGGCTATCGTCACATTGAACGGCTTGCTTTCTACCAGTTCCAATGTGTTGTCTTCCTTTTTAGAATACTGTCCGTTAGGCATGCATACCCATTCTCCTACAAAGTCATCAAATGTGGCAGGGTGAGATTTGGATGCACCGTGGTTTATAGCATAGAAAGGATAACTCATGGAAACGTCTGAGATGATCTCAATGCCTTTCTTGGTCTTCTCTACGGCTGCAGCAGTGAACATCATATCATCAGCTCCGTCGAATTCGAAACCGCACTTGCTATTTCCTTGGATGATATACTTGTCCTTTACAAGTGATTCCCATGTCTCGCCTTTGTCGATATGGTTCTGGATATCTGTCTCAATCCAGGATTTCGCATCACCCTTTGAACTGTATGCCACAGCACCTACCCAGTAGTAAATGCCGTCATCGCTTGGTTTTACAAATGCGCTGTAATACAGATAACCGCCTTTCTTGTCGTAACATTCGTAAGGGGTAATCTCGAATGTGATGGCCTTGTTGTCGGTGGTCACGTCCTTGTAGAACCAGTTTGACGATGCCTTGCCGTCCTTTGTGGCAGCGATTCTGACTGTGTATGTCCTGCCAGGGTGCAGACCCTTTGCGATATAGTTTGTCTCTTTGATGTTCTCCTTCACTACATCGGCATTGATACCGTCAGCGAGGTATGTGATTTCGATTCTGTAACCGTCTGCTCCATTGACAGGATTCCACATTGCCGTCAGCGAAGTGGCTTCTGCAATTATCTGAACATCAGGTGCTGCAAGCGCTCCGTTATTTCCGCCCTGCTCTTCGTTGCTTTTTGTGCAGCCTGCAATGGCCATAACGGATAACAATATTGAGAATATTTTATGTTTCATTGTTTCTGAAAAATTAAAATTCGGCAAATGCCCTAACTCGATGTGTTTGTTTTTTGTCCAGTTTGTCCGTCTCTGTTACGGAAGTTCCCGACTGCATGTCGAAAGCATATACGATGCTCGGACCGGTCTCATTTGAAGACCAGTATATGCCGTCTGTCAATGCCGTTCCTTTCTTGTCGGTCAGGCATTTGTTGAACCAGGCCTTGCTTGATGAATCATCAGCCTTGGACTTGATGGAACCGGTACCCTGCTCAGTGTCATTGGCTTCGTGACCGGTATATGCCTTGTAGAGATGGGCAAGTTCATTCATTGAAGGTATGAACCAGTCCTTGAGCGAACCTACATTTTTTCTGCTGCACCAGTCGAATGCCGGATACTGGTTTCTCCAGTCGTTCATCTTATAGATACATTCAGTGTTGTATTTTCCGGTCCCGGGCTGGGAACCCATAGCTTCCTCGTATCTGTAGGACCATACGGCTTCCGTCTCATTAAGCGAAACCACCATTCCGTGCTCGCCTTTTTCGTCCACGCTTATGACAATGCCCTTTACAAAGCCCTGTTCATAGTAGTCGCCTACCTTATAAACTGGTACTGATGACTGATCCGGCTCGTCCGGCTTCTGCGGCGTGTCTGGATCATTGCTCTTGCCGCAGCCGCCCAGAAGGGCAACTGCCGCAAGTGTCAATGTTATGAATCTGCTGAAGTTTTTCATTATCGTGCAACAGCTATAGTTTCAGTCTTGTCGATTTTGACGTCTGTTGACATTCCTGTGTTCAATGAGCCTTCTTCTTTTGACAAGTGGCTTACTTTCAGAATATCTGAAGGGATGTTATCCGTGTCGTATGCGATAGCATATACGTAGAACATCTCTCCGCGAGTAACAGACGGATTGTATCTATATTGGCATGTAATATATCCGTAATAATCTTTTTGTGCCAATGTAGGAGTCTCCTTCAACAGTAATGTCACCAATTCCTCTGAACTCTTTCCAGCCCACTCGTCTGTGCCTGTGAAAGTTTTCACATACAGTTTTCCGGCTGAAGCATATGGCACAGCATCGAAGCTGAGATTATAGTTTGTCTTATTAGCAGGGTATTTCTCAAGCATCCATGACTCTGCGTTTTCATCAAGCATCCATGCTTTCATAGCAGTTGATACTGATACCTTGCTCTTCTTCTCCTCGATGGTCTTGAATGAGGTCTTGAATGGCTCAGTCGTGTAAGTGCCGTCAGCCTTGATGCCGATCACATAAGCATAGTATTCCGTGCCGGCAGTAAGTCCTTCCCAATCCACGTATGTTCCCGTACCAAACTGTGATTCTCCTGGGAGGAGTCGGGAAAGGAATTCTTTCCTGTCGAGTTTTGCATGGCTTTCATTCCATTCATTGAGGCTGGCATCAATCTTTGCGTCCATGTGCTTCTGCAGGAATTCTTTCTCGCTTGAGGCTGCCACACCTGCATCGAACTCTGCTTTTGTGACATAGTTGAGAAGGAATGTCTGTCCTGTAGCCTTGTCGTCTCCTGAGACATTGACTCTGGCTGTAGTCTTGGAGATGTTGGATACTTTGATCGTATAGGTTGCACCTGTCGGACTTGCTGTCTTGGTCCTGATAGGGACTTTTACGATATTGGCCTTCTCTCCTGTCTTAGGAGTGCCGTTCGTGTTGCATGCGAAGATGAATACGTAGTAATCTTCATCCGGAATCAGGTCCGTAAATGAGCCTTTTGCCCTGTCTGCAAAAAGATATGCGGAAATGTCGCCTTTATTTGCGGCTACCAGGTCTGCCACCATCTGCTCATCGGTTTCTCCCTCGAAGTAGATGGCTCTTTCCATCATCACGGCGAATGCTTCGCTATATGCCGCGAGAATGTTGAACTCGTATGTGATGTCGCTGATGGCGGACTTGGTTACGGTATATTCGTTGCGCGGTGTTTCCCCTGTAGTGACTTTTACTACTGTAGGATTTGTCGAGAATGAACCGTCATTGGCGATGCCGATAGCATACACATAATAGTCGTACTCAGGAAGAAGGCTGTTGTTTGTTTCTGATGTCTGGGTGTCGTATGTGTATTTGCCTCTTTTTGTAAGGTATGTGACAAATTCTGCCCAGCTCATCGCCTTGAACGTGTCGTTTTCAGTCTTGAGAGATGTTATGAATGTTTTTACGAAACTTGGAATGTTGGCCGGGTCATTTGCGCACTGGTCTTCATATTCATAAGCCGGCATAATGTCGAAGAAATAGAAAATGTCAGGGTTGCTCGGCTCGATATCGAATACGAAGTAGGTGGACTTTATCTCTGTCGGTGTGATGTTGAATGTCACCGTCTCATCCAGCTTTGGCTCAAGTGTCTTGAACTCATAGTAGCTCACCGCGGTAGTGGCGTTTCCGTCGAGGTCGAGGCCATATACGAAGAATACATATTCAGTGTTCGGTACGAGTGCAGTATATGGCTTATTCTGCATTCCGCTTAAAAGTGCTTCCTTGAGAATGTCCTGCAATGCCAGTCCGTTTGCCGTGGCGAGCTGCTCGAACCATGCCTTGTAGGCTGCTGTAAGTTTGTCGGAGTCGCTGCTGTACAATTTGGCGAAATCCTCTTTGGAGATGACGTTGAAGTAGTAAGTGCCTTCATTGTCCTTAGGTGTGATGCGAACGCCGAAGGAGCCCTGTGTGAGGTCCGTCTGTTCGATAGTGAAATCTTTGCTTTCCGGGCCCGGAGCAGGTTCGGAAGAAGATTTTTTGCAGCTCAATGTCAATGTTGCAGCTGCACAGAGTAATGCTAAGATGCGTTTCATTTTCATACCTCTTATCTTATTGTTTGTTCTTTATTTCCAGTATTTATTCGGGTTTCTATATCCGCATAAATGTACGATAATTTGAAATATCCGCAAAATTTTTTCACAGAATCGCAAAAAAATATTTTACTGAATGCTTAATCTGGATTGCTTACTAAGTCTAAACAATCCAAATCTCATTCCAAACATCGCTGACAACAATTCCTGATGGTAGTTGATTCGCAAAACACAGTTTGTCCGTAAAAAGGGTGTGTCTTACGGATAAGTGTATTTTCAAGCGACTTATCCGTGAAAAGGGGTGGTTTTACGGATAAACTGTAAAAACGAGTCAGCTTCGTGTACTGGTTTTTTATTATTTTTGTGACTGTAATTTGCGGCTATAAAACAGACAATAAAATCACGGAAATATGAAAACGGTTACACTTAACAATGGCGTGGAGATGCCGGTTCTCGGATTGGGAACTTACAAGACCACCGATCCGAGCGAATGCCTGACGAGCGTGAGGGATGCGCTCGAACTCGGCTACAGGATGATAGATACGGCACAGTTCTATGAAAATGAGGAACTTGTCGGTCAGGCGGTTGCCTCCTCTGACGTCCCGCGTGAAGACATGTTCATTACCACCAAAGTATGGCCGACACGGTTTTCTGATGCGAGGGCGTCATTGATGGAGTCAATGAAGAAACTCCGCACAGACTACATTGACCTTGTCCTGCTGCATTGGCCCTATGGCGACATCTATGCCGCATGGCGCGATCTCGAAGCGATGAACCGCGAGGGCCTGATCCGTGCCATCGGAGTCTCCAACTTCAATACCGACAGGCTCATTGACCTGATGAACTTCAATGAGACAGTTCCGGCAGTGAATCAGATCGAGACGAACCTCTATGCTCAGCGCTTGGAAGAGCACGAGTGGCTGGAGCATCTCGGAGTGGCGCATGAAGGCTACATGCCGTTCGGACAGGGCCGTATTGACGAACTTTTCCTGTCGCCACGGCTGTTGGAGATAGCTGCCCGCCACGGGAAGTCCACCCGCCAGGTCGCCCTCCGCTACCAGCTTCAATGCGGAGTAATCATCATCCCGAAGAGCGTTCACCGCGAAAGGATCAAGGCCAATGCAGATGTTTTCGACTTCGAACTTTCGCCGGCCGAGATGCTGGAAATCAGGTCAATGGACAAAGGGGCCCCAATGACTGGAACCCCTGAAACACCGGATCGTGTGATGAAAGTCACAGGCTTCCGCCTTCCGGATGGGAAATAAGCAAGCGCCAACCCATCTGCACACTATTTTATCGCCTTGTCAATGCCTAATTCGGGAGCCTTGTCCGAAGATCTTGCATACAGCACTGAAATCAGAATGGCGAGAATGCTGAGCGTGATGAAAATCAGTTCAGCATGCAGTGCCGCATTCTGTCCCTGGGCGGCGTTCCCCGGCATTGTCACCTCATTTCTGAAGATGAAGCCGACCGCAATCGGAACAAGCAGCATTCCCATATTCTGAATCCAGTAGATCAGAGAATATGCAGTGCCGAGATTCTTCTCAGGAATGATCTTCGGTATGGTCGGCCAGAGGGCGGCAGGAACGAGAGAGTAGCCGACACCCAACATTGCGATAGCCACATATCCGTAAGCCTGAACGCCCTGAGGCGCGAATGCTATCATCAGATGAGAAACGAGGACCAGGACGGAACCCGTTATCATCCATCTGGTTCCCTTGCCTACCTTGTCCACCAGCAGTCCGAAAAGCGGTGCGAAGATTACCGTGAAGAACGGAATCATTGACACCATCAGGCTTGCGCTGTCCACCGGCAGGTCGAATCTCGGGATCAATATGGAGGTGGCGAATTTCTTGAATGAAATGATGCTGCAGTAGAAGAACACGCAGAGCAGCGCCGACATTATGAAGTACTTGTTGCCCAGTACCTTGAATATGTCGGTAAACTTGAACTTGTCTTCTTCTGAAGTCTCTTTCCTGTCAGTCTCGCCCGTCACGGAATCGAATCTCGCATCCATTGCCACGAAAATCGCCCAGACGATGCACCCCACCATCAGGATAACCAGTCCGGCGAATGCGGGGCGGGCGGTTTCTGCCAATGTGTAGGCTTCTCCGGCCGGTTTAGCCGTAACAAGAAGCGGAGAAAGTATAAGTGCGAGGGCTGTACCGAGTCGGGCGATTGCCAGCTGCAGTCCCATTGCGAGAGCCATATTCCTGCCCTTGAACCATTTGGCGATGGACCGTGTCACTGCCACGCCTGCGATTTCGCTGCCGAGACCGAATATCATGCATCCGGCATAGGCTGTGAGCAATGAAGATGAAGGAGCCATCCCGGACGTTATCGCGAAAGTCACGATGGCGGCGCCGGCTGCCATAAGTCCTACGAAGATGGAGCCGGTTATCCTGACACCCCATTTGTCTAAAAGCATTCCGCAGACAATCAGGCCTCCCCATACGCAGAGGAATGAATAACCGCCTGCGTAGAAGCCGTAGTCGGCAGAATCCCATCCCAGTTCCAGCAGTTCCGGTGAGCGAAAAAGCTGTGACAGGGATGAGAACATATCATCGAAAAAGTAAGATCCGAACATCGGAACCACCAGGCAGGCGAGTGCCAGCCAACGTGTGATGTTGCGGATCTTTGCTGTATCTGTAGCCATCGGGACTATTCCTTGACGTTAGGAAGCTCCAGGCCGTATCCCTTCTTCCTGTCCTCGAACTTGAGCATGAATGACAGTATGAAGGCGAGTACTCCGAATGTGGAGAAGATGATCATAGGAACCATATATCCTCCGGTTGCCTGAAGCGTAGCTCCGATAAGAAGCGGAACCAGGCAGAGTCCGATGTTCTGTACCCAGAAAATCAGGCAGTATGCTGAACCGAGAATCTTCTCGTCGATGATCTTAGGAACTGATGGCCAGAGAGCGGCAGGGACCAATGAGAATGATACTCCGAGGGTTACGATCAGTACAAGTGCCAATGCCTTGCTCGGGAATACCGGCAGAAGGAATGCGAAGCTGAGGTGGCAGACAATCATGATGATGGCACCCAACATCAGCATTGACGCGCCCTTGCCCTTGAAGTCGAGGAATGCTCCGAGGAACGGAGTAAGTACCATTGCGAGAATCGGGAAGCAGCTGAACAGGCGTGAAGCGGTTTCAGCGGATACTCCGAGAGTGATCTCGAGGTAGTTAGGCGCATATCTCTGGAATGGGAAGATTGCGCTGTAATAGAGCACGCAGAGCAGGGCGACAATCCAGAACATCTTGCTGCTGAAGATCTTGCCGAGGTCGCTGAGGTGGAATTCGTCTTCCGGTGATTTCTCGGCTGTCATGAGGCCTGCTTCGACAAGCTGGCTGTCGAACTTGCGGTCCATAAATGTAAATGTAAGGAAGAAAAGGAGTCCTACGCAGAGAAGAGCTGTGCAGAATCCTACAGGAGCAACCACGGAGCCGTTGAACTTGGAAGCGATCATAGGAGAAATCCACATCACGGCAAACACGCCGAGACGGGCGATGGCCATCTCAAGTCCCATTGCCAATGCCATCTCCTTGCCTTTGAACCACTTGGCGATAGCCTTGGATACTGTAGTTCCGGCCATTTCACAGCCGCATCCGAAAATCATGAATCCGAGGCAGGCCATCTTTGCGCTTCCTGGAAGGGCTACCCACCAGCTGTCAAGCCAGCCGCAGAAAGCTGTAGCCTGGAACCAGTCGCTGATACCTATATATTTTACGACGGCGCCGCCGACCATCAGAGAGGCTGAAAGCAGTCCTGTGAAGCGGACACCCATCTTGTCCAGGATGATTCCTGCGAAAATCAGGAAGAAGCAGAACACGTTCAGGAAGAACTCTGAAGCTGCATATGTTCCGAATACGGTGCTGTCCCATTTGAGTTTCTCTTCCACGAGAGACTTGAGAGGCGACATTACATCCACGAACATGTAGCCGAAGAACATCATCAGTGCGATTAGCACGAGAACTGACCAGCGGGCTACCGCACTGTCATTCATTAATTTTTGCGCTTTAGACATATTTATAAACTATTTGTATTCATCATTGGCCTGCTGCACGCGGGCGGCGAAAAACAGGCTCGCAAGTTATTCAATAAATCATAAACCTCAAAATTATTGGAAGATGAAATGTCGGGAAATGTTTGTAACTTGCAGCAATTTCGAAACGGAAACAGATTTGCTATGCTGGAAAATATCAATGGACCGGAAGATATAAGAAAGTTTGACAATGCGCAGCTCGAACAGTTGTGCGCAGAGATCCGTCAATACATCATAAACTGTTGTGCGACGAATCCGGGGCATCTCGGCTCGAGTCTGGGGGCTGTGGAACTCATTGTCGGACTTCATTATGTATTCAACACCCCTGCTGACAAGATCGTATTCGATGTGGGACATCAGGCCTATGCTCACAAGATATTGACAGGCAGGCGGGAGGCCTTCCTCAAAAACAGGATGAAAGGCGGACTCAGCGGATTTCCCAAAAGGGAAGAAAGCGAATATGACGCATTCGGTGTCGGACATTCTTCCACCTCCATATCAGCGGCTCTCGGACTGTCTGTGGCAGCGAAAATGCAGGGTATTGACGAGAAAGTGGTCGCTCTGATAGGTGACGGAGCCCTTACTGGAGGCCTGGCCCTGGAAGGTCTGAACAATGTCGGGGCCAGCAAGAGCGACATCCTCATAATACTCAATGACAACAACTGCAGCATTGACAAGAATCTCGGAGGAATTCACAATCATCTGCTGAGACTTACCACGGACCCGACCTATAACAAGATCAAGGCTGGAATCTGGAACAAGATGGGGGAAGGCTGGCTTCGTGACAAGATGCAGAACCTGGTGCGTTCTACCAAGTCTTCGCTCGTGGATGATTTCGGAGGTGCGTTCTTCGAATCTCTCGGACTCAGGTATTTCGGTCCTGTGGACGGCAATGATATGGGCGCTGTTATAGACGCATTGAAAAGGCTCAAGGATCTCAAGGGGCCGAGGCTGCTGCACACCATAACCCGCAAGGGAAAAGGCTTTGCTCCGGCTGAACAGAATCCTACTGTCTGGCATGCTCCAGGGAAGTTCGATCCGGTTACAGGCGAACGTCCTTCATCAGAAGGCAGGCCTGACCGTTATCAGGACGTCTTCGGTCAGGTGCTTCTGGACCTGGCGCGGAAGGACAGCAGGATTGTAGGAATAACTCCTGCGATGGCTTCAGGTTGCGGTATGAATCTGCTGGCCAAGGAACTTCCGGGGCAGTTTTTCGATGTCGGCATTGAAGAGGAACATGCCGTTACATTCTCCGCAGGTCTTGCTGCAGGAGGAATGAAGCCGTTCTGCAATATCTATTCATCATTTTCGCAGAGGGCTTATGACGAGATAATCCATGACGTGGCGCTTCAGCATCTGCCTGTAGTCCTGTGTTTCGACAGGGCCGGGCTGGTCGGAGAGGACGGCGCCACACATCACGGATGCTATGACATGGCAGCTTACCGTTCGATTCCAGACGTGATAATTTCCGCTCCCCGGAATGAGACTGAACTCAAGAACCTCATGTACACGGCGGCAAGCACCAAGATGGGTCCTTTCATAATAAGGTATCCTCGCGGCTGCGGCGAAGGGGTGGACTGGAAAAATGCCGAGGTCAATGTTCTTGAACCCGGGAAAGGCGAGAAACTCCAGGACGGAAAGGTCCTGTCGATAATCGCTGCAGGCCCGGAGGCGAACAGGGCTATGGAAGCTGCAGCATTGGTGGCTGAACGGACAGGAGTTACGCCTGCCGTATATAATATAAGGTATATAAAGCCGTTGGACGAGGAGTTGGTAAGGGAGGCGGCTTCAAAAGGAATGATACTTACTGTGGAGGAAGGCTGTATCAAAGGCGGGCTCTTCGGTGCCGTGGCAGAATACCTGGCGTCTGAAGGAATTGTAATGCCTGTTCAGGGGCTCGGTATCCCGGATGAGTTCATCGGACAGGACAAACAGGCCTCACAGCGTGCTGCGTGCGGTTTGGATGCGGAAGGCATAGCCGGGAAAGCAGTGAAAATGATAGAAAACGTCGAAAAAAATTAAAAAATGTTTGCAGAATAAGATTTATTACCTATCTTTGCAATCCCTTACGAAACGTAAGACACAAAATATTGCCGATATAGCTCAGTTGGCCAGAGCACGTGATTTGTAATCTCGGGGTCGTGGGTTCAAATCCCTCTATCGGCTCAAGTTCCGGAAACGGCCTTTTCCGGTGAAATAATGGGAGAATACCAGAGTGGCCAAATGGGGCAGACTGTAAATCTGCTGACTTATGTCTTCGGTGGTTCGAATCCATCTTCTCCCACTCACACTTGCGGAAGTAGCTCAGTTGGTAGAGCATCAGCCTTCCAAGCTGAGGGTCGCGAGTTCGAACCTCGTTTTCCGCTCAAATTTTTCGAAAAGTGTCGCCGGTGTAGCTCAGGGGTAGAGCGCATCCTTGGTAAGGATGAGGTCATGAGTTCAATTCCCATCACCGGCTCTATACGTGTTTATTCATAGCAATAACATATTAAAAACATAATATTATGGCAAAAGAAACATTCGTAAGAACCAAGCCGCATGTCAACATTGGTACAATTGGCCACGTTGACCACGGTAAAACTACCTTGACAGCTGCCATTTCCAAGGTGCTCGTTGAGAAAGGTTTTACAAAAGCTGACGAAGTCAAGTCTTTCGATCAGATCGACAATGCTCCAGAGGAGAAAGAGCGTGGTATTACCATCAACTCTTCACACATCGAGTATGAAACAGCAAATCGTCACTATGCACACGTTGACTGTCCGGGTCACGCTGACTATGTGAAGAACATGGTTACCGGTGCTGCTCAGATGGACGGTGCTATCCTCGTTGTTGCTGCTACTGACGGTCCTATGCCTCAGACTCGTGAGCACATCCTTCTCGCTCGTCAGGTGAACGTACCTAAGATCGTTGTATTCATGAACAAGGTTGACCTTGTTGACGATCCTGAGATGCTCGACCTCGTTGAGATGGAAATCAGAGACCTCCTCAAATTCTACGGTTTCGATGAGGATTGCCCTATCATCCGTGGTTCTGCACTCGGTGCTCTTAACGGAGACCCTAAGTGGGAGGAGAAGGTTATGGAGCTTATGGATGCTGTTGATACATACATTCCTATCCCAGTTCGTGAGAACGAGAAACCATTCCTTATGCCTATCGAGGATATCTTCTCTATCACAGGTCGTGGTACTGTAGTTACCGGCCGTATCGAGACAGGTACTATCCACGTTAACGACCCGGTAGAGCTCGTAGGTTTCGGTGACGCTCCAAGATCTACAACTGTAACAGGTGTTGAGATGTTCCGTAAACTTCTCGATCAGGGAGAGGCTGGAGACAACGTTGGTCTTCTTCTCCGTGGTATCGACAAGAAGGACGTCAAGAGAGGTGAGGTTGTTGCTAAACCAGGCTCAATCACTCCGCACACTGACTTCAAGGCTCAGATCTACGTCCTCAAGAAAGAGGAAGGTGGCCGTCACACTCCGTTCCACAACCACTATCGTCCACAGTTCTTCATCCGTACACTTGACGTGACAGGTGAGATCACTCTTCCAGAGGGAACTGAGATGGTTATGCCAGGCGATAACGTTGAGATCACTGTAAAACTCATCACTCCAGTTGCACTTAACGAAGGTCTTCGTTTCGCAATCCGTGAGGGTGGTCGTACAGTCGGCGCAGGCCAGGTTACAAAGATTATCGACTAATTTTCGATAAGACAATACAAGTGGTGCCGGACATCCGGCACCCATTTACAGGGGCATAGTATAAGGGCTAGTATAGTGGTCTCCAAAACCATTGATGGGAGTTCGAATCTCTCTGCCCCTGCTAATATCAAAGGTTACGATTTGGTAATGTTTAACTGACACCGCATCTGCTTCCAACAAGTGGTGTCCATTAAAAGAAAAGATGAGTAAGTTCATTAACTATCTGAAAGAGTCGTATGAGGAACTCACCAAGAAGGTGACATGGCCGACCTGGGCAAAACTTCAGAGTTCTGCTCTCCTTGTTATGGTCGCAACTGTCATCATCGCGGCTGTACTGTTCGTCATTGACTACATTTTCCAGTATCTGATGACAGCAATTTACACGTTGTAATTTTATTCATTACCATGGGCGAGAAAAAATGGTACGTCCTTAGGACTGCAGGAAGCAAAGAGAAGAAAGTCAAAGAGTACCTCGACAAAGAGATCGAGAGGAGCGTAGATTTGCAGAAAGAGATTTCGCAGGTCCTTGTTCCCCTTGAGAAAAAATATACCGTGAAGAACGGCAAGCGCGTAGCTACCGAGAAAATCCTTTTCCCTGGCTATGTATTTATCGAGGCAGAACTTGGCAAGGATTCCGATTACCTCATCCGCAGTCACGTCATACCTGGTCTCGCAGGTTTCCTCTCCGAGAAGGACAGCAAAAACCAGAGCGAGAAAGTTGCAGTGCCTCTGCATCCGGATGAAGTCAAGAGGCTTCTTGGACAGCAGGACGAGCAGACAGAAACTGTAGCTGATACAGAAGTGGATTATCAGGTTGGCGATTCAGTCAAGATTACTGACGGACCATTCAGCGGCTTCGATGGAACAGTCGATGAGATTGCAGTTGACAGAAGCAAAATAAAGGTAATAGTTATGATCTTCGGCAGAAAGACTCTGCTCGAGCTCAACTTTAATCAAGTAACTAAAGAATAACAAGTTATGGCAAAAGAAGTAACTGGATTCATTAAGCTCCAGATCAAAGGTGGAGCAGCGAATCCTGCGCCTCCTGTAGGACCGGCTCTCGGTTCGAAAGGACTGAACATTATGGACTTCTGCAAGCAGTTCAATGCAGCCACTCAGGCGTCTGCAGGTAAAGTGCTTCCAGTAGTAATCACCGTATTTTCAGACAAGTCTTTCACTTTCGTTGTAAAACAGCCGCCAGTTGCTGTTTCCCTCAAAGAGGCTGCGAAAGTTCAGAAGGGTTCAGGCGAACCTAACAGACAGAAGGTAGCAAGCATTACTTGGGATCAGGTTAAAACCATAGCAGAAGGCAAGATGGCAGATATGAATGCTTTCACCCTCAAGTCAGCTATGAAGATGGTCGCAGGTACAGCAAGAAGTATGGGTATCAGAGTTTCAGGAACTTTCCCTGAGGATGTTAAATAATCACGCGCATCATGAGTAAACTTTCAAAAAATATGACAGCTGCGCTGGCCAAAGTTGACCAGACAAAGCAGTATGGACTTTCTGAAGCGTGTGGTCTCCTTAAGGAAATTACCTTCACGAAATTCGATGCTTCAGTAGAGCTTATCGCAAATTTGGGCGTTGACCCTCGTAAGGCAAACCAGATGATCCGTGGCGTCGTTACACTTCCTCACGGAACCGGTAAAGTCACAAGAGTTCTCGTTCTTTGTACTCCTGACAAGGAAGCTGAGGCTAAAGAGGCTGGTGCAGACTATGTTGGTCTTGACGAGTATATCGAGAAGATCAAAGGCGGTTGGACTGACGTGGATGTCATCATCTGTACTCCATCAGTTATGGCTAAAGTCGGTGTCATCGGTCGTATCCTCGGTCCAAGAGGCCTTATGCCGAACCCTAAGACTGGCACAGTTACAATGGCTGTCGGCAGCGCTGTAAAAGAGGTTAAGGCTGGTAAGATCGATTTCAAGGTTGACAAGTCCGGTATCATCCACACCGCTATCGGAAAAGCCTCTTTCACCCCTGAGCAGATTTATGACAACGCTAAGGTAGTGATGTCAGCGATCCTCAAATTGAAACCGCAGACACTTAAGGGAACATATCTCAAGAGCGCAGCTATCTGCACTACTATGAGTCCTGGTATCAAACTCGATGTTAAAGCATTCAGTGCTGAATAATAAATATTCAATGTTATGAGAAAAGAATTAAAAGCCCAGATAATTGAATCTATCTCAGCACAGATCAAAGAGACCCCTAACTTCTATGTTACAGATATCGCAGGTCTGAATGCTGAAGATACAACAAAACTTCGTCGTGCTTGCTTTGAGGCAGGTATCAAGCTTACAGTTGTGAAGAACACATTGTTCACTCACGTACTCAATGAGCTCGGCAATGAAGAGATGAATCTCCTTATCCCGACTCTCGTAGGCAATACCGCCATCATGTACACTGAGGTTGCAAATGCTCCTGCAAAGCTTATCAAGAAGCTTCAGAAGAGCGGTCTTGAGAAACCAGTTCTCAAAGGCGCTTATGTTCAGGAATGCGCATTCGTAGGTGCAGACAAGCTTGACGAACTCGCAGCTATCAAGTCTAAAGAGGAACTCCTCGGAGACATCATCGGTCTTCTCCAGTCTCCTGCACGCAACGTTATTTCTGCTCTCGAGTCAGCAGGCGGAAAACTTGCAGGAATCGTCAAGACCCTTTCAGAAAAAGAAGAGAAATAATATTAACAATTTTAAATATCTACATTAATTATGGCAGACGTAAAAGCACTCGCAGAAGAGTTGGTTAACCTTTCTGTAAAAGACGTTCAGGAACTTGCTAAAGTTCTCAAGGAAGAGTATGGTATCGAGCCTGCAGCAGCTGCAGTTGCAGTTGCAGGTCCTGCAGCAGCCGCAGAGGCAGCTCCAGCAGAGCAGACAGAGTTCGACGTTATCCTCAAGTCAGCTGGTGACGCTAAACTTAACGTTATCAAAGCCGTTAAGGATCTCCTCAGCCTCGGTCTTAAAGAGGCAAAGGAACTTGTTGACAAGGCTCCAGGTGCAACTTTGAAAGAGAAAGTATCCAAGGCAGAAGCAGAGCAGATCAAATCTACTCTCGAGGAAGCTGGTGCAGAAGTTGAGGTTAAATAACTTCGCTTCTCCCCTGGTTGGGAACGAAATCAGGTTTAGAGTCGGATTATAGGCTCTAAACCTTTTTGTCGTATTTAAGTTTTTCTCATTTCAAAGGCAGAATATGTCAAATAAGACTACCAATAAACGAATAAATTTCGCCACATCAAAAATCCTGGATTATCCGGATCTGCTTGAGGTGCAGCTGAAATCATTCAAGGATTTTTTCCAGCTTGACACCACCCCTGAGAACAGAAAAAACGAAGGTCTTTACCAAGTATTCCAGGAAATATTTCCAATCGAAGATACGAGGAACAACTATAAGCTCGAGTTTATAGATTATTTCATTGATCCTCCTAAGTACTCGATTGAAGAGTGTCTTGAGAGAGGTCTCACGTACAACGTGCCTCTTAAGGCAAAACTCCGCCTTTCTTGCAGTGATCTCGAACACGAGGATTTCGATACAAAAGTTCAGGACGTTTATCTGGGTGACATCCCGTACATGACTCCTGGCGGAACCTTCGTCATCAATGGATCAGAGCGTGTCATCGTTTCACAGCTGCACAGGTCTCCTGGTGTGTTCTTTGATCAGACCCTCCACGCAAACGGTACCAAGCTTTATTCAGCCCGTATCATTCCGTTCAAGGGTTCATGGATCGAGTTCGCCACGGACATCAACAATGTGATGTATGCCTACATCGACCGTAAGAAGAAGTTGCCTGTAACGACACTCCTCCGTGCTATCGGTTTCGATGCGGACAAGGATATCATAAACATTTTCGGCCTGGCTGAAGAGATTGAGGCTACTCCTGAGAATCTGAAGGCAAATGAGGGCAGAAAGCTCGCCGCAAAGGTTCTCAAGACCTGGAACGAGGACTTCGTTGATGAGGATACCGGTGAGGTTATCCCTATCGAGCGTACAACTCCGGTTGTCGAGAGATGTGAAGTCATCAACGATGAGACAATTCAGAAACTTACCGATGCAGAGGTGAAGACTGTGCTTCTCCAGAAGGATGAGGCCAGCGACAGTGAGTATGCCATCATATTCAACACCCTGCAGAAGGACCCGACAAATACGGAAAAAGAAGCTGTCAATTACATCTACAAGCAGTTGCGTAATTCAGAACCACCTGATGAGGCAACCGCGAGAGACGTGATCGACAAGTTGTTCTTCTCCGAAAAGAGATACGATTTGGGTATCGTCGGCCGTTATCGTCTTAACAAGAAACTCGGCCTCGACACTGATCCTGAACTCCGTGTTCTCACAAATCAGGATATTACCGAGATCATCAAGTATCTCATTCAGCTTATTAACTCCAAGGCTACGGTTGATGATATCGACCACTTGAGCAACAGACGTGTAAGAACAGTAGGTGAGCAGTTGGCTAACCAGTTCAGCGTAGGTCTCTCAAGAATGTCAAGGACTATCCGCGAAAGAATGAACGTAAGGGACAGTGAGCAGTTCAGCCCTACTGACCTCATCAATTCCAAGACATTGTCTTCGGTAATCAATTCATTCTTCGGTACAAGCCAGATGTCCCAGTTCATGGACCAGACGAACCCGCTTGCCGAAGTTACACACAAGCGTCGTCTTTCTGCATTGGGTCCTGGCGGTCTTTCCAGAGACAGGGCAGGTTTCGAGGTTCGAGACGTGCACTATACTCATTATGGAAGGCTTTGTCCTATCGAGTCTCCGGAAGGTCCGAACATCGGTCTTATCTCATCTCTTTGCGTCTATGCGAAGATTGATGACCTGGGATTCATCGAGACCCCTTACCGTAAGGTCGAGAACGGAAAGGTGAATCTTTCCGATGACGGCTGGAAGTTTATGAGCGCAGAGGAAGAGGAAGACAAACTCGTTTCTCTTGCCAATGTGAAGATGGATGATGACGGAACCATCGAAGAGGACAGAATCCAGTGCCGTCTCGAGGCTGACTTCCCTGTAGTCTCCAAAGAAGAGGTTGACTATATGGACGTTGCGCCTAACCAGATGGCTTCTGTGGCTGCATCCCTTATTCCGTTCCTTGAGCATGATGACGCTCACCGTGCATTGATGGGAGCGAACATGATGCGTCAGGCAGTTCCGCTTCTCAAGCCTCAGGCTCCTATCGTGGGAACCGGTCTTGAAGAGAGGGTCTGCATCGACTCCAGAACTCAGGTTATGGCAGAAAGAAGCGGTGAGGTCGTATATGTGGACGCAAATGAAATCCACGTCAAGTATGACCGCACAGAGGACGAGAAATTCGTAAGCTTCTCTCCGGACATCACTGTTTACCATCTTCCTATATATAGAAAGACAAACCAGAATACAACTATCTGCCTGAAACCGATTGTGAAGAAAGGCGACAAGGTAGTTGCAGGTCAGGTGATGACAGAAGGATATGCTACCCAGAACGGTGAACTCGCACTCGGCCGTAACCTTATGGTTGCGTTCATGCCTTGGAAGGGTTACAACTATGAGGACGCTATCGTTCTTTCAGAGAAAATGGTCAGATGGGATATCCTCACATCAGTTCACGTGGACGAGTACCTTACTGAAGTCAGGGAAACCAAGCGTGGTATGGAGGAACTCACATTCGATATTCCTAATGTCAGCGAGGACGCTACCAAAAATCTTGATGACAACGGTATTGTCCGCGTAGGTGCCCATATCGAGCCGGGTGACATTATGGTCGGCAAGATTACTCCTAAGGGAGAGAGCGATCCTTCTCCAGAGGAGAAACTTCTCCGTGCAATCTTCGGTGACAAGGCAGGTGACGTGAAGGATGCTTCACTCAAGGCCAATCCGTCACTCAGCGGTACTGTCATCAAGACCGCTCTTTACTCAAAGGCTGCCAAAGAGGGTAACCGCAAGGGCGCCAAGGCTGAGCAGAAAGCAAAACTTGATAGCATCGAGGAAGATTTCACCAAGAAAGCCGAGTCTTTGTACGCCAAGTTCTTCGACAAGCTCGTTGCATTGGCAGAAGGCAAGAAGAGTGTGGGAATCAGCGACCTTTATGGCGTTGAGATCATTCCTGAGGGCAGAGAAATCACTGCTTCCCAGCTCAGGACCATTGACTTCGAAAATATTAATTCAAACAGATGGACTGACGACGACAGGACCAACCTCATGATCCGTGACCTCATCAACAATTACTGCATCGCCTACAAAGAGGCTCTCGCAGCAAACAAGAGGATCCAGGACAAGGTCAAGGTCGGTGACGAACTCGGAAACGGCGTTATGCAGCTTGCGAAAGTATATATCGCCAAGAAGAGAAAGATCACTGTCGGTGACAAGATGGCGGGACGTCACGGTAACAAGGGTATTGTTGCCAAGATCGTAAGAGAGGAGGATATGCCGTTCCTTGAGGACGGTACTCCGGTGGACATTGTCCTGAACCCTCTCGGTGTGCCTTCCCGAATGAACCTCGGTCAGATTTATGAAACTGTTTTGGGATGGGCAGGTGAAAGACTTGGTCTCAAGTTCAGCACCCCTATTTTCGACGGTGCAAGTCTTGATGAGATTTGCGCATATACTGACAAGGCAGGTCTTCCTAAGTACGGAAGTACTCATCTGAGAGACGGCGGTACCGGTGAATGGTTCGACCAGTATGCAACTGTAGGTATCATCTATATGATCAAGCTCGGTCACATGGTTGATGACAAGATGCACGCAAGGTCTATCGGTCCTTATTCTCTCATTACTCAGCAGCCTTTGGGCGGTAAAGCTCAGTTCGGTGGTCAGAGATTTGGAGAAATGGAGGTTTGGGCGCTCGAGGCATTCGGTGCGGCAAACGCTCTCCAGGAAATCCTTACTGTCAAGTCTGATGACGTGACCGGAAGGTCCAAGACTTATGAAGCCATCGTCAAGGGTGAGCCGATGCCTACTCCAGGTATTCCTGAATCTCTGAATGTGCTCCTGCACGAGCTCAGAGGTCTCGGACTTAAAGTGACTCTTGAATAGTAACAGTCAATTTTGATTTGATATATTATGCCTATTTTCAATAACAAAGATAACAAGGTAAGGAGCAATTTCCAGAAAATCAGCATTTCGCTTGCTTCTCCGGAGGACATCATTGACAGGTCCCACGGAGAGGTCCTCAAGCCTGAGACTGTGAACTACAGGACGTACAAGCCTGAGCGGGATGGCCTTTTCTGTGAGAAGATTTTCGGACCTACCAAGGACTACGAGTGCTATTGCGGTAAGTACAAGCGCATCAGGTACCGTGGTATCGTCTGCGACCGTTGCGGTGTGGAAGTTACAGAAAAGAAGGTGCGCAGGGAGAGAATGGGACACATTTCACTTACTGTCCCTGTTGCCCATATCTGGTACTTCAAGTCAGCTCCGAACAAGATTTCCGCAGTTCTCGGCGTTCCTGCCAAGAAACTCGAGGCGGTAATCTACTACGAGAAGTACATTGTCATCCGTCCTGGACAGACAGACAGGCAGAAACTCGAACTCCTTTCCGAGGACGAGTATCTGGCAGTTCTCGACCAGTATCCTGACAACTACAACCTTCCTGACGACGATCCTGCAAAGTTCGTTGCCAAGATGGGTGCAGAGGGTATCTATGACTTGCTGAAGGAGATTGACATAAAGGAACTTGCAGACAGTCTCCGTACAGAGATGCGTCTGGCCAATTCCCAGCTCAAGAAAGCTGAGCTGCTCAAGCGCCTCAGCATCGTCAAATGGTTTGAGGAGTCCAACGGCATCAACCGCCCTGAGTGGATGATCATGAAGGTGATTCCGGTCATTCCGCCGGATCTCCGTCCTCTCGTTCCGCTTGACGGTGGCCGTTTCGCCACATCCGATCTCAATGACCTCTACAGACGTGTCATCATCAGAAACAACCGTCTGAAGAGACTTATCGAGATCAAGGCACCTGAAGTCATTCTCCGAAACGAGAAACGTATGCTTCAGGAGGCTGTGGATTCACTCTTCGACAACTCCAAGAAATCAAATGCAGTGAAAAGCGAGTCCAACAGGGCTCTCAAGTCACTGTCAGACAGCCTTAAAGGAAAACAGGGACGTTTCCGTCAGAACTTGCTCGGTAAACGTGTCGATTACTCTGCGCGTTCAGTCATCGTCGTTGGTCCTGAACTTCAGATGCATGAGTGCGGTCTTCCTAAATTTATGGCTGCCGAGCTTTATAAACCGTTCATTATCAGGAAACTGATTGAGAGGGGTATTGTAAAGACAGTCAAGTCTGCAAAGAAAATTGTAGATAGAAAGGAACCAGTCATCTGGGATATCCTCGAGAACGTGATGAAAGGTCATCCGGTTTTCCTTAACCGTGCACCTACTCTTCACAGACTCGGTATTCAGGCTTTTCAGCCGAGAATGATCGAAGGAAAGGCCATCCAGCTCCACCCTCTCGCTTGTACCGCGTTCAATGCGGACTTCGACGGTGACCAGATGGCAGTCCACCTGCCGCTCGGCAACGCTGCGGTCATGGAGGCTCAGCTCCTCATGCTCGGTTCCCAGAACATCCTGAATCCTGCCAACGGTACTCCTATCACTGTGCCTTCACAGGATATGGTGCTCGGTCTTTACTATATCACTAAGATAAGACCTGGTGCAAAGGGTGAGAAGATGTCTTTCTATGGTCCGGAGGAAGTTATCGTGGCTCTCAACGAGAAAGCCATTGACCTTCACGCCGAGATCAATGTAAGGCTCCCTAAGGACAAGCAGAATCCTGAGGCAGGCACACAGATGGTGAAGACCACTGCAGGCCGTATCATCGTGAACCAGTTTGTTCCGGTAGAGGTTCCTTATGTCAATGACGTACTCGGAAAGAAGGCCCTCAGAAAGATCATCACTGAGGTCATCAAGAATACAGGCGTGTCCAGAACAGCCCGTTTCCTCGATGATATCAAGAACCTCGGTTATGACCGCGCCTTCCGTGCAGGTATCTCATTCAACCTTGGCGATGTCCTCATCCCGCCTGAAAAATACGACCTCATCAATGAGGGCTACAAGCAGGTGGAGGATATCAAGAACAACTACGCTATGGGTTTCATTACCAACAACGAGCGTTACAACAAGGTTATCGACCTCTGGACCTCCATTGACAACAAGCTTACAGGAATCGTGGAGAAGCAGATTTCTGCAGACCAGAAAGGCTTCAACCCGGTTTACATGATGCTTGACTCTGGAGCCCGTGGTTCCACACAGCAGATCAAGCAGCTCTGCGGTATGCGAGGACTTATGGCAAAACCTCAGAAGTCCGGTGCGGCAGGAGCGGAGATTATCGAAAACCCTATCGTCTCCAACTTGAAGGAGGGTATGACAGTGCTCGAGTACTTCATCTCTACCCACGGTGCGCGTAAAGGTCTTGCCGATACCGCCCTCAAGACAGCCGATGCCGGTTACCTGACACGTCGTCTCGTGGACGTTTCTCACGATGTCATCATCAATGAGGAAGACTGCGGAACACTCAGGGGACTTATTGCTACAGCCATCAAGAACAAGGACGAGGTAGTCGAGTCTCTCGGCGAAAGAATTCTCGGCCGTACGTCAGTACACGATATCTTCAACCCTATTACGGGTGAACTTATCATCAAGGCCGGTGAAGAAATCCGCGAGGCTACTGCAAACCTCATTGACTCTCTCCCTATCGAGCAGGTGGAAATCCGTTCAGTGCTCACTTGCGAATCCCGTAAGGGTGTCTGCGCGAAGTGTTACGGACGTAACCTTGCTACCAGCAGAATGGTCGAGAAGGGTGAGGTTGTCGGAGTTATCGCAGCACAGTCTATCGGTGAGCCTGGTACTCAGCTTACACTTCGTACCTTCCACGTCGGTGGTACTGCATCCAGCACGGCAGCTGATTCTTCCATCGAGTCCAAATACAACGGAAAACTGGTATTTGACGAACTCAGAACTCTTCAGAGAGTGACAGACGACGGTCAGACACAGGAAGTTGTCGTCAGCCGTATGACTGAGGTCAAGATTATCGATGAGAACACAGGTATCACATTCTCTTCATACGACGTTCCTTACGGAGCGATTCTGTACAAGAAGGACGGCGATACGGTTCAGAAAGGTGATCTTATCTGCGAATGGGACCCGTACAATGCGATTACCATCGTCGAGACAGCCGGTACAGTACGTTTCGAGAACATGAACTCAGGTGCGACATACCGCGAGGAGTCTGCAGACGAGTACTCTAACAACAAGGACAAGGTCATCATCGAGTCCAGGGACAAGACCAAGACTCCTTCGATCCTCATTCTTGATGAGAAGAGCGCTACACTCAAGCAGTACAACCTTCCTGTAGGTGCGCATATCCCTGTCAGCGACGGCACTCAGGTGAAAGTCGGCGACATCATCATGAAGATCCCTCGTGCGATCGGCAAGTCAAACGATATTACCGGAGGTCTTCCGCGAGTTACAGAGTTGTTCGAGGCAAGAAATCCTTCAAGCCCAGCTACAATTTCCGAGCTCAACGGTGAGGTCCGTATGGGTAGAATCACAAGAGGTAACCGTGAAATCTTCGTCAAGAACAAGTCCGGTATCGAGAAGAAATATCTCGTTCCTCTGTCCAAGCAGATCCTCGTTCAGGAGAACGACTACGTGAGGGCAGGTTCAAGACTCTCAGACGGCGGCGTTTCACCTACCGACATCCTCAATGTCCTCGGTCCTGTAAAGGCTCAGGAGTACATTGTCAATGAGGTTCAGGCCGTGTACCGCCTCCAGGGTGTGAAGATCAATGACAAGCACTTCGAAATCATCGTAAGACAGATGATGAGAAAGGTTCAGATCACTTCATCCGGAGATACGGAGTTCCTGCCTGAGGAGCTTGTGGACAAGTGGAAGTTTATGGATGTCAATGATGAGATCTATGGCAAGTACTACATCAAGGAAGCCGGAGATTCTCAGCGCTACAAAGTAGGCGACATCATTTCTGCACGTGACCTCAAGAACGAGAATGATTCTCTCGAAAGACAGGGTCTGAAACTTATGGCCTTCAGGGAAGCTCACCCGGCAACTGCAAGTCAGGTGCTCCAGGGTATTACAAGAGCAGCCCTCAAGACAGACAGCTTCATCTCTGCCGCATCATTCCAGGAGACTACCAAGGTGCTCAGCGAGGCAGCTATCCGCGCCCGCGTCGATGACCTCGAAGGTCTTAAGGAAAATGTCATCTGCGGTCACCTCATTCCAGCCGGCACAGGCCAGAAGGAATTCCAGGATATCGTAGTAAGCAGCAAAGAGGATTACCTCAAGGAAATGAATGACCTTTAATAAGGTTCTGACATAATGATCAAGCCCGACTGTGATGAGCAGCCGGGCTTTTTTTTGAATCTCAAGTTTCGCGAGTGCGAAAAACCGCTTATAGAGCCCGTGAGGGCGAGAGTAAGTAAACTATCTTTCGATGGTAGCCTCACGGTCAGGTCCGAGAGAGATGATCTTGATAGGCACCTTCAGGTAGTTCTCCATAAAGCGGATGTACTCCTTGAACGTCTCAGGAAGTTCCTCCTCTTTCCTGCAGCCTGTAAGTTCCTGGTTCCATCCCTTGAACTCAGTGTAAACCGGAGTTATTTCGCATTCCGTATCGAACGGGAACTGTTTCGTCTCCTTTCCGTCAATGATATAGGATGTGCAGACCTTGATGGTCTCGAATGAATCGAGACAGTCAGACTTCATCATGATGAGGTCGGTAACGCCGTCTATCATCACAGTATATTTCAATGCTACGAGGTCGAGCCAGCCGCATCTGCGGGGACGTCCTGTCACGGCTCCGAACTCATGACCGATCTCGCGGATCTTTTCACCTGTCTCGTCGAACAGCTCCGTAGGGAACGGACCGCTTCCGACACGTGTACAGTAAGCCTTGAATATACCATATACATGGCCCACTCTTGAAGGGGCCACACCAAGACCTGTGCAGACGCCGCCGATTGTCGTAGATGAAGATGTCACGTACGGATATGAACCGTAGTCAATGTCCAGAAGCGAACCCTGCGCGCCCTCTGCCAACATAGGCTTCTCATCCAGCCATTCGTTTACAAAGTATTCACAGTCAATGAGATTGAACTTCTTGAGGAATTCGATGGCACTCATCCACTCTGCCTCGTCCTTGTCAGGATCGCATTCGAACTTGAGGTCCTGGAGAAGCTGGATATGTCTTGCCTTGAGCTTCTCGAACCTTGCCTTGAAGTCAGGGGCGAGTATGTCGCCGACACGCAGACCATGGCGGCTGATCTTGTCGGTATAAGTAGGTCCGATACCTTTCAATGTAGAGCCGATCTTGCCCTTTCCGGCAGCTGCTTCATAAGCCGCATCCAGAAGCCTGTGTGTAGGCAGGATAAGGTGTGCCTTCTTGGAAATGTAGAGCTTCTCCTCAGGATTGATGCCCTGCTTGGCGATGTTGCCGCACTCCTCGCGGAATGTGATCGGGTCAAGTACCACACCGCTTCCTATGATGTTCGTGGACCCATCCCTGAAAATACCTGAAGGAATGCTTCTTACCACGAAGTTATGGCCATCGAAATGAAGTGAATGGCCTGCATTCGGACCGCCCTGGAATCTTGCTACGGCAGGATACCTTCCGGCCAGAACGTCCACAATTTTACCTTTGCCCTCGTCTCCCCATTGGAGTCCAAGAACTACATCAAGTTTCATATTGCTTATAATTTACTGTTATTTCTTAGAAAGGAAGGTCGTCAGACGGACTTGAATAGTCAGGCTGAGCCTGTGGCGCAGCCGGCTGTGAAGCCTGGCGAGGAGCAAATCCGGCAGGCATGTCGGCTCCGCTCTGAGGCTGATAACCGGTCTGATGATTGTCGGACGGCTGCTGTGAAGCAGGATTGTCAGACTTGCGTCCGAGCAGCTGAATGGAGTCAGCCACGATTTCTGTACGGTACTGCTTGGCACCTGCCTGGTCGTTCCATGACCTTGTACGTATGCGGCCCTCGATATAGAGCTGCGAACCCTTCCTGATATATTTCTCAGCAAGGTCAGCGAGCCCTCTCCAGGCCACGATGTTGTGCCATTCAGTGTTTTCGCGCACCTCTCCGTTCCTGTCCCTGAACCTTTCGGTGGTGGCCAGAGTGAATTGTGCGACTTTCGGATTTGTTCCCTGCGGAGCAGGATTGTTCTCAAGGTAACGGACTTCCGGATCTTTTCCCACGTTACCGATCAGCATTACTTTGTTAAGTGACATAGTTATATGTATTAGTTCTGCAATTTAGCAATTATTCTTGGTTTTTCATCCTGGAAATCACAGCAGATTCCATGGCGTCCAGGTCAGGCATTTTGCCTGTCAGCACAGAATATCCCGTCAGAGCCTGGTACAGCAGCCATCTGAGGCCTGGAACATATTGTGCGCCCGCTGCATTGACCAATGTCCTGTCACAGAAAGAAGGCGTCTTGTAGTTTGCCTCCAGGATGACCTTTCCCGGACGCGGCCAAGTGTATCTGTCCTCACCCTCGAAATCCTCAACAGTAAGACAAGAAATATCATCCAATGCCACAGGCAACGTATAGATAACGAGGTCACATTCTTTCACGGCCGCGCGGAAATCGCTGAGCTGGTCCACGATGAAGCCGTATTCCGGCATCTCGTCCGCCATCTTCTGAGCCTTTTCCCCGGTCCTGTTCATCAGTGCCGTGTCGAATCCAAGCTCAGCCGCAGCCACAGCCGCAGCCCTGCCTGCCCCGCCGCAGCCCACGATCAGAGCCTGAGGCTTGCGCGAAAACAGCATTGTCAATGCCTGTTTTACATACTGGTGAATCTTGATATGGGCCTTGATGCCGTATCTTTCATAGAACTCCCTGACAATCCCCGGAACATAGGCTTCGGCAATGCTCAGGATGACTCCTGTAAAGTCCGAATTGTCAGCCAGGATACCGTCATCAGTCTTGACAATGATATTTGCAGCACCGATTTTCCTGCAGCCGGCAGTAAAAATGTCAGCCTGAGAGAAAGCCTGCTGTTTGAACGGAGCCGTGACATTGATACCCTTGTATCTGTCCTCAAAAGCCTTCCATGAACTGCCGAAATCAGCGCCCTGGATCAGGTCGTAGGAAAACTCTCCCGAATATGCTGCCTCGAACAATGCAGGAGACAGGGAAGTGGCTATAGGATCGCCGATCAGACCGAATCTGTTCATAATTTGGAATTTCTTTGACGCACAGCCTCGAACATCAGGATTGCTGCAGAAACCGACACGTTCAGAGAGTCCATCTGGCCGAGCATAGGAATCTTCACATGGGCGTCAGCGTGCATTCTCCAGAACGTGGAAAGCCCTTCGTGCTCAGTTCCCATCACCAGGGCAGTGCCGCATTTCATATCCGTGTCGTAGTACCACTCGGAGTCCTGAAGCTGTGCTGTATATATCTTTATATTGTTGTCATTCAGCCATTTGAGAGTCTCGCCGGAAGATGCCGCCACGACTTGTCTCGTGAAAGTGGCACCCAGACTCGAACGTATAAGGTTCGGATTGTACAGGTCTGTCAGCGGGTCGCAGACAATCACTGCATCTGCATCAGCCGCATCAGCCGTCCTCAGTACAGCGCCGAGATTGCCCGGCTTCTCCACCGACTCCAGCACGATTACCAGAGGGTTCTCGCGCAACTTGATGTCGCCCAATGACTTGTCAATGATTTCCGCTTCTGCGATCACGCCCTCAGTGCTTCCGCGATAGGCGATTTTCTCGTACAGGTGAGCCGGGACATTGACAATGGTGCAGTCCTCACCGCATCTCTCTGCGATTTTCTCCAATTCGCGTTCCGGTATGATTTCCGGGCAGGCGAACAAGGTCCTGACTTTGTATCCCGCGTCCAGGCAGTGCCCGATTTCCTTTCTGCCCTCTACGACAAAAAGAGATTTCTCGCGCCGGGTACGAGATTTTTCCCCAAGCGCGAGAAGCATCTTGATTTTAGAATTCTGTGCAGAAGTTATCGTTTCTGTCCGCATTGACTATTCCTGTTCGTTAGCCTCGTTCTTGCTCGGCATCTTCTCAGGTCTCATCTGCGGGAAGAAGAGAACGTCCTGGATGGTAGTGTTGCCGGTCATGAGCATTGTCAGACGGTCGATACCCATTCCCAAGCCTGATGTAGGCGGCATGCCGTATTCGAGAGCGCGGAGGAAGTCATAGTCAATGAACATTGCCTCGTCGTCTCCGTTGCTCTTGAGCCTAGCCTGCTCCTCGAAACGCTCCCTCTGGTCGATAGGGTCATTGAGCTCTGAATATGCGTTGGCAAGCTCGTGGCCGCATACGAACAGCTCGAAACGTTCTGTAAGGGTAGGGTCGTTTCTGTGTCTCTTGGTGAGAGGTGACATTTCCACAGGGTAGTCCGTGACGAATGTAGGCTGCACGAAATGTTTCTCGCAATATTCTCCGAAGATGGCGTCGATCAGTTTGCCCACGCCCATGGACGGCTCGATTTCCACATTGAGTTTCTTGCAGGTCTCGCGGAGCTGTTCCACATCCATGCCCTTCACGTCGATACCGGTGTATTCCTTTATGGCATCGAGAATGCCGATTTTCTTGTACGGCGCCTTGAAGTCGATTTCTACGCCCTCGTTCATCACTGTGGTCTTTCCGTAGAGGTTCATCGCGATCTTTTCGAGAAGGTTCTCGACGAACTCCATCATCCAGATATAGTCCTTGTAGGCCACATAGATTTCCATACATGTAAACTCAGGGTTGTGGGTCTTGTCCATGCCCTCGTTGCGGAAATCCTTGGCGAACTCATACACGCCGTCATAGCCTCCCACGATAAGTCTCTTCAGATAAAGCTCATTGGCAATACGCAGATACAGAGGGATGTCCAATGCATTGTGATGTGTGATGAACGGTCTTGCCGTAGCGCCGCCAGGTATCGACTGGAGAATCGGGGTCTCCACCTCCAGGCAGCCTGCATTGTTGAAATACTCACGCATCGTAGCGATAATCTTGGCCCTCTTGATGAACGTGTCCTTTACATGAGGGTTTACGATGAGGTCCACATATCTCTGTCTGTATCTGAGCTCCGGATCGGTGAACGCGTCGTGCACCTTGCCGTCAGCCTCCTTCACGATAGGAAGAACTTTCAATGACTTGCTGAGGAGAGTGAGCTCCTTGGCGTGAACCGTAAGCTGGCCTGTCTGCGTGTGGAATGCGAATCCCTTGATGCCCACCACGTCACCGATGTCGAGAAGTTTCTTGAATACGGTATTGTACATGGTCTTGTCCTCCCCAGGGCAGATCTCGTCACGTTTCACATAGACCTGTATCCTTCCGGTGGAATCCTGAAGCTCCATGAAAGAAGCGGCTCCCATGATTCTTCTGGACATGATTCTTCCTGCAATACATACGTCCTGGAAATTTCCTTTCTCAGGATCATACTCAGCCTCAATGACTTTCGCAGTCGCATTTACAGGGTACAACGGAGCCGGATAAGGCTCGATTCCAAGCTCTCTGAGTTTGTCGAGGGACTCTCTTCTGATGAGTTCCTGCTCGCTCAATTCCAAATTTGCCATATCTTTTATTTCAATATTTTTTATTCTCGGTAAGTGTCACGCAACCAATCTCTGCGGATGATCTCCGCCATTTCGCGACATCTACAAAATTACATATTTAATTCTAAAATTGAAATAATTAAGGTATCTTTGTATGTTATGCCGAAAGAAAGAGAATGGAGATTAAGGGCTCCGGCCGATCCGGAGAATGTGAAACAGCTCTCAGCCGAGCTGGGGGTGGATCCTGTGCTTGCGACTTTGCTTGTCCACAGGGGCATCCGGACATTTGAGGAAGCCCGCTCGTTTTTCAGGCCGAACCTGTCAGACATCCATGACCCGTTCCTGATGAAGGATATGGACAAGGCAGTGGAGCGTCTTGAAAAGGCAGTGCACGGCAATGAGAAGGTTCTCGTCTATGGCGACTATGACGTGGACGGGACTACAGCAGTGGCATTGGTCTATTCTTTTATCCGCAGGCTGACTTCTTCTGTGGATTTCTACATTCCCGACAGATATGACGAGGGTTATGGCGTGTCCAAAAAGGGTATCGACTGGGCTGCGGAAAACGGTTTCAGGCTAATCATAACATTGGACTGCGGAATCAAGGCCATCGACAAGGTAGAATATGCCGCGTCCAAGGGCATTGACATAATCATCTGCGACCATCATCTTCCGGAATCGGAGATTCCTGCGGCTGTGGCGGTGCTGGACCCGAAGAGGGAGGATTGCCATTATCCTTTCGACGACCTTTCCGGTTGCGGTGTCGGCTTCAAACTGGTTCAGGCATATTCCGCCAAATGCGGAATTCCGTTCGAGTCGCTGCTTCCGTTGCTGGACCTGCTGGTGGTAAGTATCGCTTCCGACCTGGTTTCAGTGGTGGGGGAGAACCGCGTGCTGGCGCATTTCGGACTGAAATGGCTGAACGAGAAACCTCGCGTGGGGCTCAAGGCCATGATCAGTCTGGCGAATTTGGAGCCGGAGCACATCACCATAGACGATATCGTGTTCAAAATCGGACCGAGGATCAATGCCGCAGGACGTATGGAATCAGGCCGACTTGCGGTGGAACTGCTTACTGCAGAGGACGATATGACCGCGATGAGCATCGGCACGAAGATCAATGACAATAACAACGAACGGAAGAGCATTGACCGCGAAATCACCAAGGAGGCCTTGGATATGGTTCAGAACGGAACCTGCTGCACTTCTGAAAATGCAGTAATCGTCTATGGCCCGGATTGGAACAAGGGTGTCGTGGGCATTGTCGCTTCCCGACTTGTCGAAGCATATTACAAGCCGACTTTCGTGCTCACCAAGTCAAATGGCTTCATAACCGGCTCTGCACGAAGCGTGAGAGGGTTTGACCTTTACGATGCCATCAGCAGCTGCGCGGACCTGCTCGAGAACTATGGCGGACACATCTATGCTGCCGGCTTGACTATGCGTGAGGAAAATCTTGCGGAATTCGCTTCAAGGATAGACAGATATGTAAGCAGCCACATCACCAAGGAGATGGTGACTCCTGTAATCGATGTGGATTCGGAAATTAACTTCTCGCAGATAACCCCGAAGTTCTTCAGGGTGCTCAAGCAGTTCCAGCCGTTCGGTCCGGGCAACAGTTCGCCGGTTTTCCTTACCAGGAATGTCTATGATGACGGAAACGGCCGGAAAGTCGGTCCTGGTGGTCAGCATCTGAAACTGGAACTCATTCAGGAGTCGCAGCCTTACCATCAGGTATCGGCCATCGCATTCAATATGGCCGACTCATTCGAGCATATCCGCAACGGCAACCCTGTCGATGTATGCTACAGCATCGTGGAGAACTATTATAGAGGAAATTCCACCCTCCAGCTGCGTATAAAGGATATTCACGAGCGGGAAGACATCATATAGCCACGAGCTGAACCTGTCCCGCGTCTCGCACTTCATTGTCCTGATTCCTCAGTCGCTCTTGCGATTTCTTCGGCGATTTCGCCGTATTCCTTTCCGTCTATGTCAATGATTATGTGGGCAGTACGCTCATAGATCCGTTCACGTTCCGCCATCAGTTGCTCAACCCGTCTGACAAGCGTCTCCCGGTCAGGCAGGTCCTTCAGCATCGGCCTGTCCTCAGGCCACATGGTCAGATTGTAAACAAGCGTTTCTATACTCGCCCTCAGATAGATGCAGGTAGTCCGGTCATGGACAAGTCTGGCGGATTCCGGCGAAGTCAATGTCCCTCCGCCCAGCGAAAGCACCTTCACCCCGTTTTCGGAAATGATCCGGGCCAATGTAGTTGCTTCGATTGCCCTGAACCCGGATTCTCCGTATTCCGCGAAAATCTGCCCTATACTGCGTCCCGCCTCTTTTTCCACAGCTTTATCCAGGTCAATGAAATCCCACCCCTTGAGTCGGTTCAGTTCCTGGGCGGTGCAGGTTTTCCCGCACCCCATAAAGCCGGTCAGAGTTATCATGGCCTACAAGTCGAACAGATTAGGCTCCTCTTCGCTCTCGTCAGCATTGTCGCTTTCGCCTATGTCTCCACGGCTTTCCGTCTCGTCTGACGGCTCGTGGTACATTGCCTCCGGTGAGAAATCGTCTGAAGAGTCCTCCTCTATGTTTGCAGAAATGGCTTCATGCACTTCCTGAAGTTCCTCATCGTCTTCCGGCTTGTGAAGCGGTTCGATGAACTCCACCTTGAGCACATCCAGCCTGTGGCATCTGTTACCCTTGGCCGCGATACCCTTCTTTGCGATAAATTCCTCAGCATCAAATACTTCCGGCTCTCTGTTTTCGTGTCTTCCGGTAAAGTACACCTTGAACTGAGGGTGCTTGTCCGCACTGAAGTCGGCAAGATAGTTGCCTCTTCCTTCAGGGATGAACTGGGCAGGAGTATTGTCGCTCAATGTGAAAGAGAAGCGCTTGATGTAGAACAGTTTGGCCGAGCCGTCGTAATAGAGAGCAGCGTAGGTCCTGTTCTCGTCGTATTTCTCGATCCTCAGCAGGTCGCCCTGATATCTGTTGCTCAGGTCGTATGAAGTCGTATAGTATGTGCCGTTCTTGAAGATTGCAAGAATCTTGTCATCTCCGCTGAACTGTCCGAGCAGCTCTCCACGTCCATCTTCATTGAGCCTCATCACGTCAGGGTCGAACCAGACGTCCTTTCCGCCGATTGTGGAAACACCTTTGGACTTCTGGGTGATGCGGCGTACTGCATTCTTGGTCACGACATTGCCTCGGGACAGTTTGCCCTTGATCGCAAGCTCTGAGAAATCGTACTCCATACTGAGATTCTTGAGTCGCGGTCTCGGTATGAACGTGAGTTTCACGGTCTCAGCCTCTCCGTTGTGGTTTACTGTGAACCATACGATCTTTGAACCCGGCTTGCCCTGAGTGATGTCGTACTCCTTGTCTCTGGTGATGCTCGTTATGGCAAACCTCTTGGCGTAGTACAGGTCGGACTTGCCGTCTCTGTAGATTACGTTGTAGATGGTACGTGTGTCACCACGGTTGAAAATGCCCACATAGAGCAGGTCCTTGCCGAAGAAGTCCTTCTCCACCACCTTCTTGATCCAATATTTGCCCTCCTTGTTGATAACTACGACCTCAGACATGTCCGAGCAGTCGCAGATGTATTCGCTCTCGTCTTTCTTGAGTCCGATTCCCACGAATCCTTCCGCAAGATTGGCGTAAAGCTTGGCATTGTTGCTGACAACCTTGGTGGCGGCGATAGTCTCGAATCCGGTAATCTCGGTCCTTCGAGGGAAATCTTTTCCGTATTTGGTCTTCAGTCCCTTGAAGAACTTGATGGTATATTCTGTGATATGTTCAATCTGGTCATTGACAGTCTTGAGCTCTTTCTCGATTTCAAGTATCTTCTGGTCAATGACTTTCGTGTCGAATTTGGATATTTTGCGGACCGGCTTCTCCACGAGTTTGAGGATATCCTCTTTCGTGATTTCCCTGAGCAGCTTGTCCTGGTATTCCTTCATCTTGGAGTAGATGTCGCCTACCTGGGCCTCCCAGCTCTTCTGGTCCTCTTCCAGGAGTTTGTAAATCCTGTTCTCGAAGAAGATCTTTTCCAATGAAGTGTAATGCCAGTTGTCCTCGAGCTCATTCTTCTTGATTTCGAGCTGCTGGCGGAGCAGATCCCTTGTGTGCTCCGTGTCGTAGATGAGGATATCATCCACGCTCAGGAACTGAGGCTTGTTGTCCTTGATGACGCAGGCGTTCGGTGCGATCGTGGTCTCGCAGTCCGTGAATGCGTACAATGCATCGATGGTCTTGTCAGGGGAAACATCATTCGGAAGATGGATGACAAGGTCCGCCTCTGCGGTGGTCATATCTTCGATCTTCTTGATCTTGATTTTTCCCTTGTCCTTCGCCTTCAAGATGGAATCAACGAGGATGTGAGTCGTCTTTCCGTAAGGTATCTCCTTGATGGCCAGTGTGTTCTTGTCGATCTTCTCGATTTTAGCCCTTACCTTGACGCTGCCTCCGCGCTTTCCCTTCATGTATTTGGAACAGTCGGCTAGTCCTCCTGTCGGGAAGTCAGGAAGCAGCTCGAACGGTTTGCCTTCGAGATATGCTATGGATGCGTCTATCAGTTCATTGAAGTTATGAGGAAGGATCTTGGATGCCATACCGACGGCGATTCCTTCCGTGCCCTGTGCAAGCAGCAGAGGGAAACGTACCGGGAGCTCTACCGGTTCCTGGTTTCTTCCGTCGTATGAAGTCATCCATTCCGTGATCTTCGGGTCGAAAATCACATCCTTCGCGAATTTGCTCAGACGGGCCTCGATATATCGTCCTGCAGCGTTAGGGTCGCCTGTGAGGATGTTACCCCAGTTACCCTGGCAGTCTATGGCATAGCCTTTCTGTCCCAACTGGACGAGAGCTCCAAGTATGGAGGCGTCTCCGTGCGGATGGTAATGCATAGCCTCGCCCACGATTCCGGCCACTTTGCTGTAGGCTCCGGTATCATGTTCGTACATTGCGTGCAGAACACGTCTTTGAACAGGCTTGAGGCCATCCACGATATTAGGGACGGCTCTCTGGAGAATCACGTAGGAAGAGTAGTCGAGGAACCAGTCCTTGAACATGCCCGACAGCTTGTATTTCTTGCTGTCACTTCCCAAGAGCTTCTCGTATTTGTCCGATGGAGTCGCCGAAGAGTCGTCAATCGGCTCTTCATTCAAGTTCTCATCATCATCCAGCTCGTCCTTAGACAGCTCGTCATCGTCAAATTCTTTCATAAAGTCTGATTTTCAAATAATTATTCTTCGTATCCGAACTTCCTGAGTTCTTTACGGTTCTCCCTCCAGCCTTCATCCACCTTCACGAACATTGACAAGAAGACCTTTTTCTGGAAGAAATCCTCCATTTCGATTCTTGCCTTCGTGCCCGTGCGTTTCAATGCGTTTCCTCCCTTGCCGATGATGATTCCTTTCTGGGAATCCCTCATCACATAGATTACGGCGCTGATTTCGTAGCGTTCCTCGCCTTCCTTGAACTGTTCGATTTCCACTTCGCAGCAGTAAGGAATCTCCTCAGAGTAGTTTTCCAGAATCTGTTCTCTGATGATTTCAGAAGCGAAGAATCTGAGATTCTTGTCCGTGAAAGCGTCTTTGTCGAACCAGGCCGGCGATACCGGAAGTCGTGAAATAACGGCATTCAGAACACTGTCAATGTTGAATTTCTCTTTTGCTGAAACAGGGATGATCAGTGCCCCGGGTATCCTTTCCTGCCATTCCGACATGGTCTTGACCACTTTTTCCTGGTCACTCACGTCGATTTTGTTTATCACGATGATGACAGGGCATTCCACCCTCTTCAGCTTTTCGATATATTCAGCGTTCTTGTCCGCTTTTTCCACAACATCGGTCACGTACAATATGACGTCCGCGTCACCGATGGCGGTGTCCACGAAGTCCATCATATTTTCCTGCAGCCTGTAGTTCGGCTTGAGAATACCAGGCGTGTCGGAATAGACAATCTGATAGTTCTCTCCATTGACAATGCCCCTGATCCTGTGCCTTGTAGTCTGGGCCTTCGCCGTGACGATTGACAGTTTCTCACCGACCAGGGCATTCATAAGAGTGGACTTGCCGACATTCGGATTACCGATGATGTTGACAAATCCAGCTCTGTGCTCTTCCGGTTCCTGAATCTTGTTCATACCTTATACGTATGAGCCCATTTTCAGGACATTGGCTTCACCTTCAGAAAGATATCTCCACTCGCCTTTCTTCAGTCCCTTCTTGGTAAGGCCTGCGAAATATACGCGGTCGAGAGCCTTCACGTCATAGCCCAAGGATTCGAAAATCCTTCTGACAATGCGGTTCTTTCCCGAGTGAATCTCGATGCCGAGCTTTCTATGGTCTTCAGCATCAATGTATTCGAGCTCGTCAGCCTTGATGTCTCCATCTGAAAGGGTGATGCCGTTTACTATCTTGTCGAAGTCTTCCTGCTCAAGCGGCTTGTCCAGGATGACCTGATAGATCTTCTTCTTGTCGTATGACGGATGTGTGAGCCTTTCAGCGATTTCTCCGTCATTGGTGAACATGAGTACACCTGTCGTGCTCTTGTCCAGACGGCCTACAGGGAATACTCTTGCGCTGCAGTTCTTCAGCAGGTCCATAACGGTCTTGTCTGCATGAGGATCGCTTGCAGTGGTGACATATCCCTTAGGTTTGTTCATGACGATATATACCTTCTCTTCACCGCGGATTCTTTCACCGTTGAAACGGATATCGTCTGTGAGGACATTGACCTTGGTACCGAGTTCAGAGATGACTTCTCCGTTCACAGTGACCACGCCGGCCTGTATATACTGGTCTGCTTCACGACGTGAGCAGATGCCTGAGTTTGCAATGAACTTGTTCAGACGGATCACTTCCTTGATAGGTGTCTCTACGTAATCATTGTCTGAAAGCTGTATCTGGTCGAGCTGCGGCTTTCTGCTCAGCATCATATTGATGCTCTTCTCGTCAGCGTCATTGAATTTGTACGGATTAGGTTTGGCCTGGCCTCTCTTGGCATTGCCTCTTGCAGGGGTGCGTGCAGCATCTCCTCTGCCGCCGAATTTTGCGCCTTTGTTGAATCCGCCTCTTCCTGCTCCGTTGTCACGGCTGTCGCGAGGGCCGAATGCCCTTCTGCCTGATGGAGCGAAACTTCTGCCTGACGGGCCGAAACTTCTCTCGGATGAGCCGTAGCTGCTTCTTCTCTCTGAAGAATCGCCATAGCCGTGGCCCTCAGACGGGCGTCCGTAGCTGCTCCTTCTGTCCTGGCTGCCGTAACTTCTTCTGTCAGAGTTGCCGTAGCTGCTTCTGTCAGAATGGCCGTAGCTGCTTCTTCTCTCTGAAGAATCACCATAACTGCGACCTTCAAACGGGCGTCCGTAACTGCTTCTCCTGTCCTGGCTGCCGTAACTTCTTCTGTCAGAATTGCCGTAGCTGCTTCTTCTCTCTGAAGAATCACCGTAACTGCGGCCTTCAGACGGACGGCCGTAGCTGCTTCTTCTGTCAGAGCTGCCATAGCTGCTTCTTCTGTCCTGGCTTCTGCCGTAACTTCCGTGTCCTTCGGAACTGCCGTAGGACCGTCTTCCATAGGTCCTTTCTTCTCCTGATGAATTTCTTCCCTCAGAACTGTAAGATCTTCTTTCTGCAGGTCCTTCTGACGATGAATAGACCTTTCCGGAAATGCGAGGCCGTCTCGGTCTCAGCTTTCTTCCCTCTGCGGTAAAACCGCTCTTGTTGTTTTCTTCCATTTGGATTTTGCCCTCTGCGGGCGTTTAATTGTTATATGGCTCACGCCATTGGTATATAAATATATTGTCGGCTTACGCCGTGTTTTCGTTTATTTCAAGCTGAATATGTAAGTGATCTTGCCTTTCTGCAGGGCCGGAGCATCGGCATCCATATTGAAATGCGTGCTCAGCGCCGCTTTTCTGGCTGCCTGCCAGAGGTCGGCATTGTTTACGGTAGTTCCCTGTGCTCCCGGAAGAGCTTTGGTGACTTTGCCGTAATTGTCCACCCATATATCTACAACTACTATGCCTACTTCCTGTCCTATGTATTCAGGTTTGGCTATGACTCCCACTGTCTTTCTGCCTTTCAGTACTGCATTCGGCGTATTGGAATTTATGGACGTGTGGGTGTTTCCCTGGGCATGTCCGGCTTTAAGCGCGTCGCTTACCTTAGCTGCTGTCTGCGCTGCCAATGTGTCCTTCGCATTCTTGTTCTTAGCTGCGCTGAACAGGGCTTTCTTGTTTATCGGCTTTTCTCTTTCAGGTTCGTATTTCTCCACGTCTCCGAAATCATCCACCGTCGATTCTTCGGCAAGATTGTTCTTCGTGCCTTTCTCCATCGCCTCGGATTTCTGTGCAAGCTCTACTGGCCTGGTCCTGTCAGGAGTCTCTGACTGCGGCATTGACCCTCTCAGGTGCTGCCTTACCGGTACTTTTTCTGCTTCTTCGCTGAAGTCCACCAGGAAAACCTGCTCCGGTGGCGGCGGATAAATGTATGTGAGTCCGCTGAAGCTGCCGAAAGCAATCAGTCCGGTATGAAACAGCACAGTGGCGACTACTGCAATAACCGTCCCTGTACGTTCCCTCCGTTTCTGTATTTCCCGATATTCTTTCATGACTATTCAGGCTGCGTCGCCAGTATGACTTTGTAGTGGTTACGCTTGGCTATGTTCATCAATGCCACGATTTCCTTCACCGGCACGCTTTCGTCAGCGTAGATGGAGAAAGTCGGATCCTCATCGCTCTGAAGAAGGTTTACGAGATCATCCTCCACTTCATTGAACGGAACAGGCTGCTCGTCACCATTGATGTGGTAGGTGAACTGGCCGTTGTTCCAGTCCTTTACGGATACGCTCACGGTAGCCTTCGCGGACACTTGTCCCGTGCTTTTCGGCAGGAGGAGCTTGAGCGCGTTCGGATTCACGAGCGTGGATGTTATGAGAAAGAAGATGAGCAGCAGGAAGACGAGGTCGGTCATTGACGACATCGCCGTTTCATGCAGACTCTTCGTTTGTCTTTTGAATGCCATCAGTAAATGTTTCTAAGATTCTTTGTTGCCTTCAGGTTCCTGCAGAAGGTCCATGAAATCAATGGTCGCGTTCTCCATCTTGAATACTACGTCTGAGATGTTGGAAGTCAGGTAGTTGTATCCGAAGTATGCGAGAATGCCGACGATAAGACCGCCCACGGTGGTGATCATCGCCGTATAGATACCGCTGGAAAGCAGCGTGATGTCGATGTTGTTACCTGCATTGGCCATATTGAAGAATGCCTGGACCATACCGAGTACGGTTCCGAGGAATCCGATCATAGGCGCGCCGCCGGATATCGTGGCGAGGATAGGAAGACCTTTTTCGAGTCTTGCCACCTCTGTGTTGCCGGTGTTCTCGATGGCGGTCTGGATGTCAGAGAGTGGACGTCCGATACGGGACAGGCCTTTTTCCACAAGTCTCGCAACCGGAGAGTCGAACCTCTCACAAAGGGACTGCGCTGATTTGATTTTTCCTTCGCGGATATAGTCGCGGATATCGCGCATGAAGTTCGCGTCGATGGTGCTTGCCTGATGGATCATCCACCATTTCTTGCCGAAAATGTAGATGGCGATTATGGACAATGCCAAGAGGACCAGCATGAGCCAGCCGCCTTTTGTGGCCATTTCCAGAAGGTGCATTTCTTCTTCATGAGGAACAGCTTGCGCTGCTGCCTGTGCTGCGGCTGAGAAATCGGTTGAATCCAAGCCTGCGGTCTGTAAGAGATTGAACAACATATTTTGTTACTTTTTTATTTTGTCAATTATTCCGTCAGTTGGTCTAAAGTCTGATGACTTGGCCTAAAGGAGTGCAAATTTACGAATTTTCATTGATTTTCCTAAAGGGAATCAGCCATCTCCGAACTTTTTTTCAGTCGTTTTCAAGATAGGCACACTCTGTGAGAAACAATGCATGACCCGGAACGGATTGGCCTGCATCAGAGCGGGTTCCGTGGTCCACGAGTTCTCCTATCCATTCCGGAGAGCGTTTCCCGCGTCCGATTTCTATCATTGACCCGACAATCGCCCTGACCATATTCCGCAGGAACCTGTCGGCGCGGACTGTAAAGACGATATAATCTCCGTCAATGCAGGGATAACCCATCATCCTGACATGGTCCGGAGTCCAGGTCTCCCATCTGGCATCTGTGATGTTGCAGACGGACGTCTTGTTGTTTCCGCCGACTTTTTCGAAGCAGCTGAAATCGTGTTTGCCCAGAAGCAGCGCCGCCCCGCGGTTCATCGCCTCAAGGTCCAGGGGCAATGTGAAGAGGTATGACCTGTCCGACATGAACGGGTCCTTCTTCCGATGTATGAAGTACTTGTATTCCCTGCTCGTGGCATCGAACCTCGAATGGAAATCATCTCTGACCTCCGAGACTTCGTGCACGGCGATTTCAGCGGGTAAGATGGCATTTAATTTGTAGCGCAGGAAGTCCGTGTCGATATCGTGGGAGGATTCCGCGTCGAAGTGCGCGATATAGTTTATTGCATTGACTTTGGTGTCAGTCCTTCCGGCTCCGGTTATCGTGATGCTTTCGTTCAGGAGCGTTTTCAATGCTCTTTGCAGGCATTCCTGAACGGAAGGGGCGTTTGGCTGAATCTGCCAGCCGGAGAAGGCTGAACCATTGTAGGACAGGCGTATGCGATATCTCATTTTGTGCTCTTTATATGGTACAAAGATAGTGGTATGTTGAAAATTAAACAATAATATAATGGATAGTGTGAATATCAAGGAACTTAACGACAGGATTCAGCGTGAAAGTTCTTTTGTCGATTTGTTGTCAATGGAAATGGGCAAGGTCATTGTCGGGCAGAAACAGCTGGTGGAGAACCTGCTGATAGGTCTGCTTGCGAACGGCCATATCCTTCTCGAAGGTGTGCCTGGCCTGGCCAAGACATTGGCTATAAACACTTTGGCTCAGGCGGTCAGCGCCAAGTTCAGCCGAATTCAGTTTACCCCTGACCTTCTTCCTGCGGACGTGATAGGTACTCTTATCTACTCTCAGAAGAATGAGCGTTTCGAAGTTCACAAGGGCCCTGTTTTCGCCAATTTCGTACTTGCGGATGAAATCAACCGTTCTCCGGCCAAGGTGCAGTCAGCATTGCTCGAAGCGATGCAGGAGAGGCAGGTCACGATAGGCGAGGAGACCTACAAGCTTCCTGAGCCGTTCCTTGTCATGGCTACCCAGAACCCTATAGAGCAGGAGGGTACATATCCGCTTCCTGAAGCCCAGGTGGACCGATTCATGCTGAAAGTGGTCGTGTCCTATCCTAAGAAGGAAGAGGAGAGGCAGATTATCCGTATGAACAATACCGGAGAGTTCCCTAAAGCGCAGCCTGTGGTTTCGCCGGAGGATATCGTAAGGGCAAGACAGGTGGTACGAGACGTGTATATGGACGAGAAAATCGAGAAGTACATCGTGGATATCGTCTATGCCACCAGAACACCTGAGGACTATAACCTCAAGGCCCTGTCAGGACTCATTTCTTACGGTGCGTCTCCGCGTGCCAGCATTTCATTGTCAATGGCGGCGAAGGCATATGCGTTCATAAAGAGAAGAGGCTATGTGATTCCTGAGGATGTGCGCGCGGTCTGCAACGAGGTGCTCCGTCATCGTATAGGTCTGACTTATGAGGCTGAAGCTGAGAATGTTACCACTGAGAATATCATATCACAGGTTCTCAATGCAGTAATTGTTCCTTAGGAGAGGAAAGAAATGGACTCTAAAGCAAGCGACCTGCTCAAGAAGGTCAGGAAAATAGAAATCAGAACGAGGGCTCTGTCGCATCAGATATTTGCGGGCGAGTACCATTCTGCGTTCAAAGGACGCGGTATGGCATTCAGCGAAGTGCGTGAATATCAATATGGTGACGATGTGAGGAACATGGACTGGAATGTCACTGCCCGCTTGCGTTCCCCTTACGTGAAAGTGTTTGAGGAGGAGCGTGAGATGACGGTGATGCTGCTCATTGACATAAGCCGTTCAGGTTTCTTCGGGACAGTCGGAGGCACCAAGCGTGACTTGATTGCCGAGATTGCCGCCGTGCTGTCATTTTCGGCGATTCTGAACAATGACAAGGTCGGCGCCCTGTTCTTCAGCGACAAGGTGGAGAAATTCATCCCGCCGAAAAAAGGACGCAGCCATCTTCTCCATATAATAAGGGAAATCATCGAGCTTGAGCCGAGTTCCTCAGGTACGGACATCAGCGCGGCGTTGAGGTTTCTGACCAATGCCATAAAGCAGAAATGTACTGCTTTTCTCTTGTCGGACATGATGGATACCGATGCGGAGGGCAATCCTAATTATGAGGATGCCATAAAGGTGGCAGTGAACAGGCACGACCTGTCAGTCATCAAGATATATGATCCCCGTGAGCGGGTGGTGCCGGATGTGGGACTTGTCAATGTCAAGGACTCGGAGACTGGGGAAAGCGCCTGGGTGAACACATCCAGCCGCAAGATGCGCGAGGCTTATGCGCAGGCGACCCGAAATGCGGATGACAAGGCGCTGAAACTCCTCAGGCGTTATCAGATAGACAGTGTGGACATATCCACGGGCTCTGATTATGTAAGAGGGCTTATGGCGTTCTTTGATAAACGATAATTTATGTTGAAGCGATTATACATATATGTATTGGCGACGGTGCTCTTGGCTTTGCCTTCTTTCTTAGCGAAGGCGGATGCTGACAGCACTCGTGTCGTGTTTGCAGGAGACGCTTTCCTGAAGCCACTGCAGAAACGGGACAGCGTGCTGATTGCGGACCAGATGAAATATGGTTTCCGTCTGGACAATGTCAAGGCAGGTACCGCCCTGGCGCTTCCTGATCTGTCACAGGGTATCATCCGTGACAGCGTGGAAGTGGTGGAAGGCTGGAGCCTCGATACTCTGAAATTCAGGAAGAAGAAGACGGAGATGGACATTGAAGGCAGTATTGTCATCACCTCGTTTGACGAAGGCTCGTACGACCTTCCTCCGATTGCGGTCATGAGAACATTGCCAGACGGACAGACTGATACGCTTTTCTTCAAGGGCCTTCATTTGGATGTAACGACAATGCCGGTGGACACGGCGACCTACAAGCCTCACGATATCAAGGCCCAGATGCGCTATCCTGTCACGTTTAGGGAAATCCTGCCGTATCTGCTTGGCGGACAGCTGCTTGCGGTGTTCGTAATATTGGCGGTGGCGCTTTATATGATACACAAGAAGAAAGGTATGGAAGAAACCAGTTCCAGCGAGCCTGCATATATCGTGGCGCTCAAGAAACTGGACAAGTTCAGAGGCAACAAACTCTGGGCGCCTGAAAAGCAGAAGCAGTTCTACAGCGGAATAACAGACGTGCTGAGAGAATACATAGTGGCAAGATTCGGTATAGGAGCGATGGAAATGACCACTGCGGAAATTTTTGAAGGACTGAAGGACAAGGATATACCGCAGCCTCTGATGGAGGAGACGCGCGGACTGTTCCTTATGTCAGACCTTGTCAAGTTTGCCAAGATGACCGTTACAGACGAGGACAATGTCAAGGCTGTCCCTACTGCCGTACGTTTCGTAACCTCGACCTGGAAATATGAGGAAGAAGAGTCCTCCGAGTCCGGTGCCGAAGACAAAAAGGAGGCCAAGTGATGTTTTTCGAATATCCTCATCTTCTGTGGCTGCTGCTCGTTCCGGTATTGCTTATAGCCCATTACATTTACCTGGAGCTTGCAGGACGCCGCCCTCATCTGAGAGTTCCGGACGTGAAATTCTGGAAAGCGGGAGGCCGTTCAGTAATGTCGGTGCTCAGGCATGTGCCGTTCATATTGCGTACTGCGGCTCTTGTGATGATAATCATAGCCATTGCCAGACCGCGTTCTTCTACCAAGATGGACAAGATCGATACGGAAGGCATTGACATAGTCCTTGCTATGGACGTATCTACCAGTATGTTGGCCCGGGATTTCACGCCAGACAGAATCAGCGCGGCGAAAGACATTGCCATCGAGTTCATCTCGCAGAGACCGTCCGACAGGATGGGAATCGTGGTCTTTGCCGGCGAGAGCTATACGCAGTGTCCTCTCACTACCGACAGGGCGACATTGATAAACCTGATGAAGGAGATAGAAACCGGTCTCATCGAGGACGGTACTGCCATCGGCAACGGTCTTGCTACCGCTGTGGCGAGGATGCAGTCGTCAGATGCGAAGAGCCGCGTGGTGATTCTTCTGACCGACGGTGTGAACAACAGCGGAGAAATCACTCCGCAGATGGCTGCAGACATAGCCAAGACCTATGGCGTGAGAGTATATACTATAGGTGTGGGAGCCAACGGTACGGCTCCGTATCCGGTGATTACGCCGTGGGGCGTGCAGGTGCAGGATGTGCAGGTGGAAATCGACGAGGACCTGCTCAGGAACATTGCAGAGACTACCGGCGGAAAGTATTTCAGGGCTACGGACAATACCAAGCTCTCCGAAATATACAGTGAAATCAATAAGATGGAGAAGGCAAAAACTACGGTGGACAGTTTCCCTGTATATAAGGAAATGTTCACGCCGTTTGCTCTCGCAGCATTGTTCTGCCTGCTGCTTGAGGTTTGTATGTGCTTTGCCATCAAGAGATTGCCTTAAAAGGGCGGAAAGAAAGGATTTGTTATGATATATTTTGCACAAGCACAGTATCTGTTTCTCCTCCTGTTGGTGCCGGTTTTCCTGGTGCTGTACGGGGTGGTGAGATACAGGCGTGTCCGCAATATAAGAAAGTTCGGTGACGAGAAGCTGGTGAAGGACCTTATGCCGTCCTACTCCGGAGCGAAAGGCTGGACGAGGATAATCTTGTTCTCGCTTGCTTTTCTGTTCTTCAGCATTGGCCTTGCCCGTCCTCAGATAGGTGCCAAACTCAAGGAGCACAAGAGCAAGGGTGCCGAGGTGATGATTGCCCTGGACGTGTCCAACTCAATGCTGGCCAAGGACTACTCTCCGAATCGTCTGGAGCGAGCCAAACTGGCGATATCCCGCCTGGTGGACAAACTCAACGGGGACCGCATCGGCCTTGTACTGTTCGCCGGGACATCATTTGTCCAGCTTCCTATCACGACCGACTACGTGTCGGCGAAAATGTTCTTGGGAAACATCTCCACGGAGTCGGTTCCTGTCCAGGGAACTGCCATGGGTGACGCCATCAACACTTGCATAAGAAGTTTCAGTGCCCAGAGTGAGAACAGCCGTGCCATAGTGGTCATCACTGACGGTGAAAACCATGAGGACGACCCTCTGTCGGCAGCGAAGCAGGCTGCTGAGATGGGCATATCCGTATATACAATAGGTGTCGGTTCTTCTCAGGGACAGCCTATCCCGATGAAGGACGGTCTGCTGAAGGACTCGCAGGGTAATATCGTGGTGACGAAGCTCGACGAAGCAACGCTCAAGCAGGTTGCCCAGGCAGGAAAGGGCGCCTATGTGCATGCGGGGAATGATGAATTCGGACTGAATCCGATTATCGACAATATCAGGAAACTTAATGACGAGGAATTCAATTCCATCGTTTTCGAAGAATATGACGAACAGTATATGTATTTCTTTGCGATTGCGCTCGTGCTGCTGGTTGTCCAGATGCTGATAGGGGAACGCAAGGTGTTCGGAAATCTGTTCGCTAAAAATTGAGGTTGTTTATGAGGTGGTTTAGAAATATTGTTGCGGTGATGACAATGCTGTGTGCACTGTCATTGACCGTATCCGCCCAGGTGGACAGGCACGATGTGCGTGCGGGAAACCGCAAGTTCCGCAAGGGGGACTGGAAGGCCGCAGATATATCTTACAGGAAGGCCCTTGTGAAGGATTCCACATCGGTTCCTGCAAATTTCAATCTTGCCAATACGCTATACCGTACCGAGAACTATGATGAGGCGGCCAAGACGATGGAAAAGATCAAGGATTCGGCTCCGTCTTCGGCCAATGCCGCTGATTATTTCTACAATGTCGGGGATATAGCGATTGCCAAGAAGGACTGGCAGGGCGCCGTGACCGCGTTCAAGGAGTCGCTTCTGCGCAATCCTGGCGACCTGGAGGCGAAGGAGAACTATATCTACGCCAAGAAGATGCTTGAAAATCAGCAGAACGGTGGCGGCGGAAATGGTCAGGACAACCAGGACAATCAGGACAATCAGCAGAACAAGGATGACCAGAATGGCCAGGGTGACCAGAACCAGGATCAGAACAAGGACAAAAATCAGGACCAGAATCAGAATGACCAGAACAATCAGCCTCAGCAGAACAATCAGAACAATCAGAACAATCAGAACAATCAGGGCGGTCAGCAGGACGGTCAGCAGATGAAGATTTCACCGCAGCAGGCCCAGCAGATGTTGAGGGCCATTCAGGCTAAGGAAAAAGAGACTCAGGACAAGGTGAACAAAGAAAAGGCAGAGGCTCTCAAGTCGAGACAGAAGGAAAAGAACTGGTAACGGAAGAAGGAGAAGAATATGTTGGATATCGTAAGAAAAACAGGATTGACAGTGCTGTTGGCGCTCATCACACTGACAGCTTTCGCCCAGACGGAAATCAAGGTGGATGCTCCGAACATCGTGGAGTCGGACGAGCAGTTCAATGTCACGTTCATAATCGAAGGCAGCAGCCGCCCTGGGAATTTCAGTTGGGCACCGGGAAATGATTTTACCTTGGTGTGGGGCCCTCAGAGCGGCTCTTCGTCCAGCGTAAGCATAATCAATGGAAAGAGGACATCGTCATCCCAGTTCACTTACACATATATAATCGCGCCGAAGAAGACCGGCAAGTTCACATTGCCGCAGGCGACTGCAAAGGTAAAAGGTGAGATGATTTCATCCGCCCCTCTGCAGATAGAGGTGCTTTCCGGCGGTTCTTCGTCGAATCAGGCAGCATCTGCTTCACATCCAAGCACTTCGCAGCGTTCCTCGTCCTCTGATGTGTCCACATCGGATATTTTCCTGAGACTTTCCCTGAGCAAGACCAATGTGGTGGTAGGGGAGCCGATCAATGCTGAACTCAAGCTCTATCAGAGAGTGGACGTTGCAGGCTATGAAAGCTCCAAGTTCCCTACATTCAACGGTTTCTGGAGCAAGGAGACGTATGCTCCGAACAATGTGAACTTCCAGAGAGAAGATGTGGACGGCCGTCTTTACAATGCCGCGACACTCCGCAGATATGTACTCGTACCGCAACAGACCGGAACTCTCGTCATTGACCCGGCCGAACTTGTCTGCCTTGTGAACGTGCGCTCTTCATCGAGTTCGGCCCGCAGCATTTTCGACAGTTTCTTCGATACGGGAACCACGACCATAAGGAAGCGCATAGCGACTTCGTCCGTCAGGGTCAATGTCAAGAATCTCCCTGGCGGGGCCCCGGCTTCATTCTGCGGAGGAGTCGGCAACTTCACCATAAACGCCAAGCTTAATCAGTCTCAACTTAAGGCGCACGAAGCCAATTCATTGATTATCACAGTGTCAGGACGCGGCAATGTGTCGCTTCTCGAGGCGCCTAAGGTGAACTTCCCTCCGGATATGGAGGTCTATGATACCAAGTCTTCTGAAAATACAACCCCGAACAGCGGCGGAACTTCAGGAAGCAAGACATTTGAATATCCGTTCATTCCGAGAAGTCACGGTGACTTCATCATAGAGCCGATAGAGTATTCGTATTACAATGTGACGACCGGCAAATATGAGACATTGACCACCGCCCCGATTCCTTTCAATGTGGAGAAAGGGGATACTCCGGAAACTACCGGTTCGTCAATGCAAGTGGCGGTTCCGGACAGAAAGGATGTGAAGAATCTCGGTGAAGATGTCAGATATATCCGCACGAAAGAGCCTTCGTACAAGTTCAGGACCGTGTTCTTTGTGGGCAGTGCAGGATATTGGTTCGCATTGGTGTTGATTCTTTTCTGTGCTGTGGTCATCTGGCTGGCTTTCAGGAAGATAGCCTCGAGAAGAGCAGACGTCGTGGGCAGCCGTAACAGGCGTGCCACCAAGATGGCATTGTCCCGTCTCAAGACAGCCGAAGGCTTCCTCAGCAAGAATCTGTATTCAGCATTCTACGAGGAACTGCACAAGGCGCTGCTCGGTTTCATCTCGGACAAACTGAACATGGGTGCTGAGGAACTTAACAAGGACAATATCAAGTCCCAGCTTGTCGCAGGCAGCGTTTCCGCTGAACTTGCGGACCGTTTCGTGGCTCTGCTTGATGCCTGTGAGTTTGCGAGGTATTCTCCTGATGGCGGAAACGAAGCCATGAATACCCATTATAAAGAAGCTGTGGAGGTCATTTCATCTATCGATTATGTCATGAAACGTAGAACATCAGGCGGGTCGGCTGCCAAGTCCGCTGCATTGGCCATAGCCTCCCTGCTCTTGTTGCAGACAGGTCTGCAGGCTGGGGAGACGGCTTATCTCGATTCTCTCTGGACTAAGGGTGCAAATGCTTATGCTTCAGGAAATTGGAGCGAGAGTGCAGAGGCTTGGGGTACACTTGAGAAGGCCGGTGTGGTCTCTCCGGAACTGTATTACAATCTTGGAAATGCTTATTTCAAGTCAGGTGACAATGCCCGTGCTGTCCTTTATTATGAAAGGACACTTAAGGCAAATCCTTCATTCGCAGATGCGAGATATAACTTGGATATAGTCAGAAGCAGAATCAAGGACAAGATCGATGTCGTCCCGGAGTTCATTCTGAAGAGTTGGGCGAGGAAGCTCTGCTATACGCTCAGTTCCAATGTGTGGGCTGTGCTGTCGCTGCTGTTTTTTGCAGTTTCATTGGCATTGGCCCTGGTTTTCCTCATGAGCCATTCGGCGGCGGGACGCAGATGCGGATTCTACGGAGCTATTGTGGTGTTCCTCCTGGCGGTGTCCTCGTTCAGTTTCGCACTGTGGCAGCGCAGCATGTTCCTGAAGCAGAGCAATGCTGTGATCATGACTCCGGTATCGTCCGTGAAGAGTTCACCTTCTGAGAACGCGTCCAAGGACCTGTTCGTGCTGCATGAGGGAACGGAGGTGAAGGTGCTGGATTCTGTTGGAGACTGGAATAATGTGGAGCTGTCTGACGGCAGGCAGGGCTGGATCCGAAACAATGAAATGGAAATAATATGAGAAACCTTTTCGTCACTCTACTGATGTCCGTGGCTGCGCTTTCCGGCGTTGCGCGGGCATCTGCTTTTTCTGACAGGGACAGTGTCCTCAGATTCGCATTTGTCACTGACACTCATCTTGCTACACATACCAGTGCGATAGAGGACCTCAGCGCGTGCCTGAGAGATATTAACAAGTCAGACTCTCTGGACTTCGTGCTTTTCGGAGGCGATATTACGGATTTCGGAACAGATGAGGAAATCGGTATAGCCAAGAGCATGATGGATACGCTGCGTGTGCCATATTATGTGGTGCAGGGCAATCATGATGCAAACTGGTCTGAAAGCGGCTGTAATACTTTCCTGAAAGTGTTTGGTTATGAGCACTTTTCGTTCGCCAAGAAGGGATGGCGTTTTATAGGGTGCAACAGCGGTCCGGATATGCGCATGGCTCCGGGACTTGTGCCGAAGGAGACTATGGAGTGGCTCGGCTCTCTTGAAAATGAGGGCAGGAGCATTTTCATAAATCATTATCCGATGGATTCGTCGGTCCTGAATTATTTCGATGTCACCAAGCAGCTAAAGCGCCTCGGGGTGCGGTTCTGTGTCGGAGGACATTGGCACAGAAATGTGGTGAAGAACTATCAGGGGATTCCTGCGGTGCTGTGCCGCTCGTCATTGTCAGCAGGGGCTGTGCCGGGGTATAACATTGTCCGGATCAACGGGGACAATATCAGTTTTTCCGAAAGGCGGATCTATGGAGATACTGCGGTGGAATTTGCTCCGTGGTACAGGTATCATTTTTCGGGGAATGCCCCTCAGGACAGTGTGAAGTATGACAATGACGGTCTGCCGGAAGATTATCCGTGGATGCGCTATGACGTGAACGTGCGCTATCCTCAGGTCAAGGAGAACTGGAAGCGTTCGTTCGAGGCCAATATAGTGGCAGGTTTTGCTGTGCGTGGAGGCCGGGCATATTTCCCGCTTGCCTGTGGTGTAGTCAAGTGCGTATCCCTGAAGGACGGCTCTGAAATCTGGTCAAGGCAGTTCGACGGAAAGATATATTCGACTCCAGCGATAAGCGGAAAGACATTGGTCTTCGGATGTACCGACGGCAATGTCTATGCTCTGAATGCCTCAGATGGCTCTGTGAAATGGAAATATCATACTGAGAAGTCGGTGCTGTCTTCTCCAGTCATCATGGATGGTCTGGTGTACATCGGCGGCTCTGACCACAAGTTCAGGGCATTGTCCCTGAAAGACGGAAGTGCGCTGTGGACTTATTCTCCGGTTGAGGGGCATGCCATTTCCACGCCTTATTGTGATGGTGAGAGGGTGGTTTTCGGCACTTGGGGAAGGACGCTTTATTCTCTGGATCCGCGAACAGGCAGGGAACAGTGGAAGTGGACGGTGAAAAAGCCTTCCAGGATGTATTCTCCTGCGCATTGTGTGCCTGTCTATGGTTCGGGACGCATATTCGTAGCCGTGCCTGACAGGAAGATCTATGCTATAGATGCCGCTACCGGCAAATGTCTTTTCAATGTGGATGGCGGCAGGGATGCGCTCTGTGGAAGTGAGGACGGAAAGACCGTGTTCTCCAAAGTGATGTTCGGCAAGGCCTATGCGTTCCGCTCCGATGTTCCGGCCCCTGCAGACGGCGGCGAAATTTCGTCCGGCAACAAGCTCTGGGAGGTGGCGGACAGTCTCGGATACGATATCGGGACCTCTGCATTGACAGAAAAAGACGGGGTGCTGCTGATACCGTCGGACAAGGGCAACATCGTGGCTCTGGACGCTGCGACGGGCGAATTCCTGTGGGCTCACAAGGTGTCAGTGGCATTGGTGAATCCGCTGAAGGTGTCTTCCGACAAGAAACGGATGACTGTCCTTGCGTCAACGATGGACGGCACCGTGACGCTGCTTACGATCGAGAAATAACGGTTGTGCTATATGCCGGCGGTAAGGCGGAAGTGCCAGAGGACAATGCCGGCTGTGACTGAGATGTTCAGCGAGTGCTTGGTCCCGTATTGTGGGATTTCCAGGACGCCGTCTGAACTGCTTACGACCTCTTGCTGTACGCCCTCGACTTCATTTCCGAAGACCAGGGCGTATTTCTTTCCCTTTTCGGGGATGAACTTGTCCAGACTGATGGAGTCTTCAGCCTGTTCCACGCTCAGAATGGTGTAGCCTTCTTCTTTGAGCCTGCCTATCACATCCATTGTGGAAGGGGAGTACTCCCATTCGACGCTGAATTCGGCGCCGAGTGCGGATTTGTGGATTTCTGCTGATGGAGGTGTGGCGCAGATGCCGCACAGCCATATCTTGTCCACTTTGAAGGAGTCGGCACTCCTGAATACGGAGCCGACATTGTGCGCGCTTCTGATATTGTCCAGCACTACACAGACTCCTGAGTCAGGGAGTTCCTTATACTGTTCCGCAGTTACTCTTCCAAGTTCTATGTTCAGCAGTTTCCTGTTTTTCATCGTTTTATTTCGATTTTCTGCAAATTTATGCAAATCTTGAACAGTTTCTAAATTGTTTCATCCGAAAAATGCTATATTTGTAGTACATCATTGATTTTAACAGCTTCTTATATGAAACAGGATCTACAGATTTTTGAATTAATCAAGAAAGAAAGAGAAAGACAGTCTCAGGGCCTTGAACTGATAGCCTCGGAAAACTATGTCACTGACCAGGTGATGGAAGCAATGGGTTCAGTCTGCACGAACAAATATGCGGAGGGTTATCCGGGAAAAAGATATTACGGGGGTTGTGAGGTAGTTGACCAGATCGAGCAGACTGCGATTGACAGACTCTGCGAACTGTTTGATGCTGAATATGCAAATGTCCAGCCTCATTCCGGAGCCCAGGCAAATCTCGCAGTGGAGATGGCGGTCCTGAATCCGGGAGATACTTTCATGGGGCTCGACTTGTCCCAGGGCGGTCATCTTACTCACGGTTCGCCGGTGAATGCTTCAGGAATCCTTTACAAGGCAGTGGCCTATGGTCTTGATCCTGAAACGGGATGCATCGATTACGACCGTATGGAGGAGTTGGCTAAAGAGCATCGTCCGAAACTTATCATCGGCGGCGCTTCCGCATATTCCAGAGAGTGGGATTATGAGAGGATGAGAAAGATAGCTGATGAAGTAGGCGCATTGCTCTGGGTGGATATGGCTCATACTGCTGGACTTATCGCTGCAGGCCTTCTCAAGAATCCTGTGAAGTACGCTCATATCGTGACATCCACTACCCACAAGACATTGCGTGGACCTCGTGGAGGCGTTATTCTCATGGGCAAGGATTTCGATGATCCTCAGGGCCGCAAGACTCCTAAGGGCGAGGTGAAGAAGATGTCACAGATCCTGAACTCAAGCGTGTTCCCGGGTATCCAGGGCGGACCTCTCGAGCATGTGATTGCTGCTAAAGCTGTTGCATTCTATGAGGCGATGCAGCCTGAATACGTGGAATATCAGAAACAGGTTGTCGCAAATGCCCAGGCCATGTGCGCGAGATTCATTTCCAAGGGTTATAAGGTGGTTTCAGGCGGCACGGACAATCATCTGATGCTTATCGACCTCCGTACCCGTTTCCCTGAGGTGAACGGAAGAGTGGCTGAGACAGAGCTGGTAAAGGCTGACATTACCGTTAACAAGAATATGGTTCCGTTCGACAGCCGTTCCCCATTCCAGACTTCAGGAATCAGAATCGGTACTCCTGCTGTGACTTCAAGAGGTTTCGTGGAGAAGGATATGGAAGATATCGTGGAACTTGTCGACAGTGTTTTGGCTTCCGCTTCCGAGCATCTCGATGCCATCACGGCCAAGGGAGAAAGGACTCCGGAGCAGCTTGCTTCTCTCGAAGAGCACAATGCAGTGCTTGAAGAGGTCAAGAGAAAGGTTCACATGATGACCAGCGGAAGACCTTTGAACAGGTACTAGTCAGTTAGTCAGTAAATCAATAAAGAGAGGCTGACCCAAAAGGGTTGGTCTTTTTTTTATATAGGGTGTCGTAGAGTTGTCGGAAGGCTCCGACAGAGTTCCGCTTCGCTCCATCCACCCTCCGGAACTTCGTTCCTC
>ERZ1026929.29-NODE-29-length-76332-cov-22.305020_pt1 | contig 76332 bp, 55 predicted proteins | sample MGYA00519463_ERZ1026929 | MGnify/ENA primary metagenome ERZ1026929 (study PRJEB26926, sample SAMN06164829) | human gut metagenome | biome: ENVO:00009003; feature: ENVO:2100002; material: ENVO:00002003 | host: Homo sapiens | place: USA | collected 2012 ... | reverse complement strand
GATGGGATCAGTCGGCTGCTTCGGTCAAATTGAAAATATTAAACGACAATCCCTATGATAGTGATTCAAGTTTCGTGTTCGGTAAGTTTGATAACTTGCGAAACTTGAGATAGTAATGGTTATATATATGTTCGAAATGTTGTTTGTCCACTGGCATGTGGATCCTGTCATTTTCCATATCGGCTCTTTCGGCCTCAGATGGTATTCCATACTGTTCGTATCAGGCTTCGTCTTGGGATGGTACATCTTCAGATGGTTTTTCAGAAGAGAAGGCGTCTCGGAGAACCTGTTGGATTCATTGCTCTATACCCTCCTGATAGCCACGATAGTAGGCGCCAGACTCGGGCATTGCATCTTCTACCAGCCGGACTACTATTTCGGAAGCTGGCAAGGCTTTCTGGAGATATTCATGCCGTGGAAAGGTGGACTCGCAAGCCATGGGGGAACCATTGTCCTCTTCTTCGCGATGCTCTGGTACGCACATCATTACGGCAAGAAAAACCATTTCGACTTTGTATGGCTGCTTGACAGGCTGTGTATAGCCGTGGCATTCGCGGCCACATTCATCCGCCTCGGAAATCTGATGAACTCAGAGATTTACGGCGACGTGACATCACTTCCTTGGGGATTCATATTCGATTTGCGGCACGAAACCGAGCCGAAACATCCTACACAGATTTATGAGGCGCTCAGCTATCTCATATTGGGAATAGTCCTGATATGGATGTACAGATACAAACTTGACAAGTTGTATAGAGGCACATTTATCGGCATATTCTTCATCGTCTGCTTCGGAATGAGATTCCTGATAGAATTCATCAAGGAGCCTCAGGTGGCGTTCGAGGACAATATGGTCCTCAATATGGGGCAGGTTCTGAGCATTCCGTTCATCCTCATCGGAGTCGGTTTCCTCGTCTATGCATTCGTGAGGAAACAACCTGCGGCAATCGTGCGTCCGGACGAGGGGAAACACAAGGAAAAGACGCATTACGCCAAGTCATTGGCTTAAATAATCATTGAACTTAACAAATAGTCGACCTTTAGAACATAATTGCAATAAAAATTGTCATTTTGTACACAAATCTGGTATGTGCTTTGCAATTATCGCCGCCGAGTTGGTTATAGAAAATTGTAAAGAAAAGTAAATAGTTAGAGTATGAAAAAATGGATTCCGAGCTTGCTGTTGATTGCAATCTCGGTCAGTTGGTCCGCAAAGGCAGTAGCACAGGAAGCGGACAGCACGCAGACAGCGACAGTCATTACATTGGAAGATGCCCTTAAAATCGCGTTGAGTGAAAACGCTTCGGTAAGAGTTGCGGACAAGGAAATTGAACGCGCCGGTTATGCCAAGAAAGGTACTTATGCATCTTTATTTCCACAGATTGACCTGACAGCCTCTTTCATGAGAACCATCAAGAAGCAGGTTATGTATATGGATATGGACATGAGCAAGATTATGGGAGGCGGCTCGTCTTCAGATTCCGGAAAGACAGATTCGGGAGCGACGGATTCAGGTTCCTCATCCACGGAAACACCGAGTTTCCCTACAGGAGGAGGCATCGAAGTAGGACGTTGGAACACCTACAATGCAGGAGTATCCGCGTCAATGCCTCTTGTCAATGCCCAGTTATGGAAAAGTCTGAAAATTTCAGGAAAGAGCGTGGAACTCGCAGTCGAGAAGGCACGTTCATCACGTCTTGAAATGGTTACACAGGTAAAGCAGTCATACTATGCAGCCCTTCTTGCAAAGGAAGCGCTCAATGTCTATAAAGACGTGTATGCCAATGCTGTGGAAAACTTCAAGCAGACGGAGATGCGTTACAATGCGCAGAAAGCCTCTGAGCTGGAATATACCAGAGCGAAATCTACTGTAGCAAGCGCGATTCCGAACGTATATAACGCAGAAAGTTCAGTAGTCCTGTCATTGTGGCAGTTGAAGGCGGTCATGGGCGTGGAGCTCGACCAGAACATCGACGTGGCCGGCTCACTTGAAGATTACACAGGTGAGATGGCCCTGGAGAATGGCACCGATATAATGAACTTGGACCACAACTCGACAATGCGTCAGTTGGCGATCCAGGCAGACCAACTCGCAGAAACGGTAAAACTCCAGCAGTACGCCTACATTCCGTCACTCGCCCTCACATTCTCATACAGCCTGAATGCGATGACCAATGACTTCAAGTTCAGCGACTACAGATGGACCCCGTATTCTTATGTGGGCCTCAGCCTGAACATCCCGATATTCTCAGGCGGAAAACGTCTGAACGATGTGCGCCAGGCGAAAGTCCAGGCTTCAGAGCTTGCCATTCAGGTCAATGACACGGAACGTCAGCTGAAAATCGCCATCAGACAGTATCTGAACACGATGGAGACCCAGATGAAGAGTTGCGCGGCAGCAAAAGAAGCCGTGGAGACAGCGCAGAAGGCATATGACATCGCCACCAAATCATATAACGTGGGACGCAGCACGATCACTGAGCTCAACGATGCCCAGCTCGCACTTACACAGGCGAAACTCGGCGAATCTCAGAGCATATACAGCTATATGGTAGCGAAATCAAGCCTTGAGCAGGTTCTCGGCCATGATTTTATAGACGAAAACGGTAACGTGGATTTGAACAACAGATAATAAGACAATGAAAAATATGAAATTCAGAACTATCATTTACGCATCTGCAGTCGTGATGGCGGCAAGCTGCGGAAACAACACCTCCAAGACAGAAGGTCAGCAGGATGTGCAGCAGGAAGTGAAACTGAGCAATGTCCAGGTCATGTCAGTAGCAGCTGAAGACATCCCTCAGTCAGACGTATATACCTCTACAGTAGAGCCTTACGCAAAAAACAACATAGCACCTCAGAGCCCGTCCAGAATCAAGCACATCTACGTGGAAGTAGGTGATTTCGTGAAAGCGGGACAGATAGTTGCCAGAATGGACGACTTGAGCCTGAACCAGTCCAAGCTCTCATTGGCAAACGACTCTCTGGAATTCAGCCGTATCAAGAGCCTGTACGAGCAGGGCGGCGTTTCCAAGTCGGATTTCGATGCGATGGAACTCAAATACAATGTTACCCGCAGCCAGTACAACAATCTCCTTGAGAATACCATACTGCGCTCGCCTATCAGCGGCGTGATTACCGCGAGAAACTATGACAAGGGTGACATGTACACAGGTCAGCCGCTCTATGTGGTTCAGCAGATTACACCGGTGAAACTGTATGTAGGCGTATCAGAGAGCGACTATACCAAAGTCAAGAAAAACGACAAGGTCACATTGACCGCAGACGCTCTTCCTGGAAAGACATTCACAGGCCGTATCGCCAGAATCTTCCCTACGATGCAGGCCTCCACACATACCTTCACAGTTGAGGTCAATGTCACAAATGCCGACCGTCAGCTCAGACCGGGCATGTACTCCAGAGTCACCATCAATTTCGGTGCTACTCACAATGTGACAGTACCTGACGGCTCAGTAGTAAAACAGCAGGGCTCAGGTGTCAGGACAGTGTTCGTGCTTCAGGAAGACGGAACAGTAAAAGAAGCTGTAGTTACCCTCGGAAGGCACTTCGACGAAAAATTTGAAATCCTCAGCGGACTCAAAGAAGGAGACAAAGTGGTTGTCAAGGGACAGTCAAGCCTGAGAAATGGCGAGAAGGTCAATGTCCAGGAATAGTCCGGCAGTCCCCACTTCATGTAATTTCTAAATCAGAATCAAATGAGCATATATAAAACAGCGGTGAACAAGCCGGTCACTACTGCATTGGTTTTCATAGCTTTTGCAATTTTCGGCGTGTTCTCGTTCATGAAAACGTCCATAGCCCAGTATCCGGACTTCGATGCGAATGTCATAATGGTCATGTCTTCGTATCCTGGAGCAAGTGCGGCGGACGTCGAGACGAACCTGACCAAGGTTCTTGAAAACGGACTCAACGGAGTCAGCAACCTCAAGGATCTGACCTCCAGATCAAAGGAGAACATTTCCATTCTTATTCTTGAATTCAACTACGGTGTAGATATAGAGGAGGCGACCAATGATGTCCGTGACAAACTGGACATGATCAACTCTTCATTGCCGGACCAGGCCACTACTCCTGTCATCTTCAAGTTCAGTGCAGATGACATGCCTATCCTCATCCTTTCCGCTACGGCAGAGGAAAGCCTTCCGGGCTTGGACAAGATCCTGGACGACAAGGTTTCCACACCGCTTGCCAGAGTGAAAGGCGTAGGTACCGTGTCAGTGACAGGTGCTCCTACCCGTGAGATTCAGGTGTATTGCGACCCTAACAAGCTTCAGGCTTACGGTCTGTCCATCGCCACTGTTTCCGGAATCATTTCCTCAGAAAACAGGAACGTGCCGAGCGGTAACATTGACATAGGCTCCGAGTCATACTCCCTCCGTATCCAGAAGGAGTTCAAAGACCCGTCAGAGCTGCTCAATATCGTGGTCGGCTACAAGAACGGCGATGCTGTCTATCTGAAGGACGTGGCTACCGTCAGGGACGGCCAGCAGGAGAAAGAGCAGGAAGCAGTCACCAACGGCAGACGTTCTGCGCAGATCGTAATCCAGAAGCAGAGCGGAACCAATACGGTGAACGTCATCAAAGGCATCAAGAACGAACTCAAGAAAATAGAAAAGACACTGCCTACCGATATTCATATCGAGACCGTCGTCGATAGTTCGGACAATATCATCAACAGTATCAACTCTCTGAAGGAGACCATCATCATCACATTCATCCTCGTCATGCTTGTGGTATATGTCTTTCTCGGAAGATGGAGAGCGACACTCATCATTGTCCTGACCATCCCTATTTCGCTGCTTGCGTCCCTCGTGTACCTGTTCGCTACAGGCAACACATTGAATATCATATCAATGTCGGCCCTTTCCATCGCTATCGGTATGGTCGTCGATGATGCCATCGTGGCATTGGAGAACATCACTACGCACTTGGAGAGAGGTGAAAAGCCTAAGCAGGCAGCAATCCATGGAACAGAAGAGGTGGGTATTTCCATTGTGGCCTCTACATTGACAATGCTCGCAGTGTTCCTCCCTCTGACTCTCGTTACCGGTATGTCAGGAATCATGTTCCGTCAGTTGGGCTGGATCGTCAGCATCATCATGTTCGTGTCATTGGCTTCTTCTGTGGCTCTCGTACCGATGCTCTGCTCAAGAATGCTCAGCAACAAGAGGCATGACAGCAAGCTCTACAAGATATTCTTTACGCCTATCGACAAGGCTCTGAATGCGATATCTGAAGGATATGCATACATCATCAACTGGGCTGTCCGTCACAGAAAGACCGTGGTATTCAGTGCATTGGCTATATTTGTGGCTGTGCTGGCCCTTCTCGGACCGCATATCAAGAGCGAGTACTTCCCTCATTCCGACCAGGGCCGTCTGACAGTGTCTATCGAGCTCAATGCCGGTACTTCACAGGAAGTGACAGGAGAATTTGCCCGCAACTTCTATAACCGTGTCCGTGAGCAGGTTCCTGAAATCAAGATCTGCAGCTACACCTACGGCCAGGCAGACTCCGACAATGCGTTTGCAAGTATGCAGACCAACGGCTCCAATGTCATATCAATGAACATCAACCTCGGAAGTATGGAACTTCGTAAGCGTTCTGCAAGTGAAATCGCCGACATTATCCGTGCCGATATCCGGGAATATCCGGAAATCCATAAAGGAACCGTGACCGAGGGTATGGGCGGTATGGGCGGTGCCGCTACAGTAGATGTGGAAATCTACGGCTATGACTTCGCTACCACGGACCGCGTGGCCAAGGATATCCAGGCCAGGATGCTCGCAGACCAGTCGTTTGCCCAGGTTACTCTGAGCCGTGACCAGTACACTCCTGAGTATCAGGTGGATTTCGATAGGGTGAAACTTGCTGCCAACGGATTGAACACGACCACAGCTGCAGCTTCTGTAAGCGCTGCCATGAGCGGTTCCGTAGGCTCATTCTATCGTGAAGACGGTGAAGAGTACGATATCAGAGTGCGTTACGCTCCTGAGTTCAGGACAAGTGTGGAGGATATTGAGAACATCATCATCTACACTCCGGCAGGTGCCGGCATCAAGATCAAGGACCTCGGAAAAGTGGTCGAGACGGAAGTTCCTCCTACAATCGAGAGAAAGAACCGTCAGAGAATGATCAAGGTATCGGGTGTGATCGAGGGCGGTCACGCGATGAGTGAGGGCGTTCTGGCAGCACAGACTGCCATCAATGAGGCAAATATCCCGTCCGAGCTTAGCGCCAAGGTGGCCGGAGACTATGAGGACCAGCAGGATATGTTCGTAGATCTCATTACCCTTATGGTATTGATCGTCATACTGGTTTATATGGTGATGGCATCACAGTTCGAGTCATTCATGAGTCCGTTCGTGATCATGTTCTCAGTGCCGTTCGCTCTTGTGGGTGTGATTTTCGGTCTGTGGCTTACCAATACGGCTCTCGGTGTGATGGCGATGATCGGTCTGCTGATTCTTATCGGTATCGTGGTGAAGAACGGTATTGTGCTGATTGACTACCTTATCCTGTGCCGTGAGAGGGGAATGAATATTCTCGACGCTGCGGTAACTGCTGCAAGAAGCCGTCTCCGTCCTATCCTCATGACCACGCTTACTACTGTACTCGGTATGATTCCTATGGCAATCGGTACGGGTGAAGGTTCTGAAATGTGGCGCTCACTTGGTGTGACTGTTGCCTGGGGTCTGTCAGTTTCGACAGTGGTTACATTGGTGCTGATTCCTACCATCTACTGCGTATTCGCTACGAGGCAGGAGAAGCACAAACAGAAAAAGCTTGCCAAGCAGGCTGCAATAAACGGCTAAAAAGCATTGATTATGAAAGCATTGTTTATATCATACAATCAGGCGTTCAGCGAGGAAGTTCTCGAAGTCCTCGACGCCAATGGGCAGAGGGGTTTCACTCTTTGGGACAATATCCAGGGCCGTGGTTCTGTGGACGGTGAGCCGCACTATGGCAATCACGCATGGCCGGCATTGAATTATGCGATTCTCGCCGTTGTTCCTGATGACAAGGTGCAGGGCATCGTCTCTGCGCTGAAGTCCAAGGATGAGGAAACGCCGGAATTGGGACTCAGGGTATTTGTCTGGGATGCTGCCCAGGCTTTCTAAGTAACCGTAAGGGATTACAGAAGCCTGGATCCATATATGTACGGGGGATGATTTACATGTCATCCCCCTTTTTGGCATCTGACGGAGCAGCAAAATGATTTCGTATTTGCGAAACTTCGGTCAGATTATTATATTTGTAAACTCTAAAATATATTGTTATGGCAAAAGTAGTTACGAACGAGAATTTCTCGGATATCATTTCCGGAGCAGCTCCGGTAATAGTGGATTTTTGGGCGACCTGGTGCGGTCCTTGCCGTGCTCTCGCTCCGACAGTGGACGAGGTGGCTGCCGAATATGAAGGAAAGGCGGAAATAGTGAAGTGCAATGTGGATGATTGCGAGGATATCGCAGCCCAGTACGGCATCAGAAGCATTCCTACACTTCTTTTCTTCAAGGGCGGTCAAGTAGTTGACAGACTTGTGGGTGCTGTTCCCAAAGCGCAGATTACATCTAAAATTGACGCTCTTTTATAAGCTCTTTCTTAAAGAGGCAAAAATTATGTTCAAGAAATTTGCTGCGGCAGTAGTGGCGGTGATATTGGCGTCATCACTCTATGCTTATGCCGGCGACCGTAGCGGTGCAAGGCTCGGCATTATGGCCGGATTTACTTCATCGTCATCAAATGCCAAGAATCTGGACCCGAGTTCCATAGGCAGGTATCATTTCGGTGTTACCGCAGAGATTCCTATTGCATTCGGGTTCGCTGTGCAGCCTTCAGTGCTGTATCAGGCCAAGGGTACCAAGCTGAGCGATGCGAATATCGATAACTTCAAGCTTGATGCGAAGGTTTCCTACATCGAAATCCCTGTACAGGTTCAGTGGGGACCTGACTTGATGGCTTTCAGACCTTATGTGTTCGCGGAACCGTTCATCGGATACGGACTCCATTCCAAGGTGAAGGGCTCAGATCCGATATCCTATTCATCTAAATCTTTCAGCGAGGCGGCTTTGTCCCGCTGGGAGTACGGTTTGGGACTTGGTGCCGGAATCGATGTCTGGAAGATGCAGGTTTCAGTGAAATATTACTGGAACTTCGGTTCTCTCTATTCTGAAAGCGGCAAGATGAACAATGTCGGCAAGCATGTCAAGGATGCGTTCAAGGACGGCAGGAACTTCAACGGCATATCGTTCTCATTAGCTTTTATGTTCTGATATGACTTGCGATAGGAAAGTGGTGATATTCTGCTCCTCAAGCCAAAGCGGCATTGATCCGAAATATGACAGTGCTGCGAGGGAGCTGGTCCGTGCCCTTGTGGAAAGGGACTATACGGTGGTGTCTGGAGGAACCCGGAAGGGCACTATGGGCGTGGTCTCTGACGAGGTGGTTGCTGCCGGCGGAAGACATGTCGGCGTAATTCCGCGATTTATGGAAAGTGTTGTCGCCCATGAACTTACAGAGACCGTATGGGTGGATACGATGTCCGAGCGCAAGGACAAAATGCGTGAAGGAACGTGTGCTGCGGTAGCTTTGCCTGGCGGAGTGGGGACATTGGAAGAGTTGGTGGAGACGCTGACGCTTGCCAAGCTCCAGAGGTACGGCGGGAAGATTTTCGCACTGAACATCGACGGATTCTATGACAAGCTCATCGCTCTCCTTGAGCATTATGTGGATACCAAGATGATGGATGCCGCCACTATGGAGCTTATATCATTCCCGAAGACGGTGGATGAACTTGTGAAAATGTTGTAGATATGGATTTCAGCAGCATAAAGGATTTTCTGAAAGAGGACCTGGACAAGGTAAACAAGCTGATGGCGACGTCGCTGTCCACGGATATTGAGTTGCTGGACAAGACGAACAGGGCGATTCTTTCGCATAATGGAAAGCAGGTGAGGCCTGTGCTGACTCTGCTTGTGGCCAGGGCTTGTTCCGGAGGATTTACTACTGATGATACGATAAAATATGCCGCTGCTGTGGAGTTGTTGCACAATGCGACCCTTCTCCACGATGATGTGGCGGATGACAGTCCTGTGCGGCGGGGTGCGCCTACGGTGATGTCCATTCTCGGAGGACGCGCTTCTGTCCTGCTGGGGGATTACTGGCTGGTGAAGGGAATGGAGAACATTCTCGCCAGCAGGAATTCGTCGGACAAGGTCATACGGATTTTTGCCTCTACATTGACAGACCTCGCTGAGGGGGAACTGCTTCAGCTGCAGAAGGCCGAGACCGGCGATACGCTCGAAAAGGATTATTACAGAATAATTTACGATAAGACGGCATCATTGTTCGTGGCTTCCGCTGCTGCAGGAGCGATATCGGTGAGCGCTACTGAGGAGAAGATGTCGGCGGCCAGGACCTATGCGAAATGTCTAGGTGTCGCATTCCAGATAAGGGATGATATATTCGACTATGAAGAGAATGCCGAGATAGGCAAGCCGGTGGGGCTGGATCTGAAGGAAAAGAAGATAACATTGCCTCTGCTCGGGGCATTGGCCAAAGCTGGTGAGGAGCGTGGACGGGAGATCAGACGGAAATTGTGCAGAATCGATGATCACCCTGAGTATGGCGGTGAAATCATTGAGTTTGTGAAGTCGGAGGGCGGAATCGAATATGCCCGCAAGCGTCTTTACGAGTATGTGGACAATGCGAGGATAGCGTTGAGGCCTTTCGGAAATATGCAGGAGGTCGAGATGCTGGGTGAAATTGCAGAATTTACTGCGGACAGAAAGTCATGAGGTTTTCGGATGTCATAGGAAATGCTGAAGTGAAGGCAGCGCTGGTCAGAATGGCCGTCGCGGGCCGCATCCCGCACGCTATGATGTTTTACGAGAATGAGGGCTGCGGGGCATTGGCGCTGATCGTGGCATTCATGCAGTATCTTAACTGCAAGCATCGTGGAGAAGAGGATTCCTGCGGAACATGTCCGGCTTGCAACCAGATTTCCAAGTTGATTTATCCGGATATGCATTTCGTCTTTCCGACTGCATCCAAGGACAAGTCGAGTGAAAAACCGTCGTCGCTCACCTATATACAGAAGTGGCGTGAACTTTTCGTGCGCAACCCGTTCTTCATGGAGAATGAACTGTACGAGTCTCTCGGCATTGACAAGAAATCTTCCGTTATTCCGGTCCTGGATGCGCAGATTATCCTGAACGAACTTTCGCTTTCGTCTTATGCTGACGGATATCGGGCTGTGGTGATATGGCTGCCTGAGAAACTGAAGGTGGAGACGGCCAACAAACTGCTGAAAATCATTGAGGAACCGTCTGAACGCACATTGTTCTTCATGGTTACCCATCAGCCTGAGAGGGTGCTCCAGACCATACGTTCGAGGTGTCAGCTGATAAGGGTGAAACCGGCTGCAAAAGAGGAGATTGCGGCTGCATTGCCACGATGGACTGGTGTGGATGCGGAAGCGGCGGGCGCGGCAGCGGAATTTGCGGGTGGAAGCATCGGCGTGGCAATAAGGAGTCTTGCGGAGCGGGATGAGAATGTGGAGATGATGGACGTGTTCATGAGGCTGATGGATGGGATATTGGCCCGTGATTTTCAGGATGTCCTCGAGACCGGTGATGTGATAGCGGCGATGGCTTCTCGTGAAAAACAGAAAGCTTTTTGTAAATTCGCAGGTGACTGCATACGAAAGATATATATGATTCAGAAGGGGTTGCCTTCTCTTGCCGGTGTGCGTCCTGAGTACAAGGAGTTCTTCAGCGAAGCCGCAGCAAAACTGGGCCCGGACTTCTGCAGGCGGGCGATCTTGGCGATAAACAAGGCCAATGCGATGGTTGTCCGCAATGTGAATCAGAAAATTTTGTTCACGAACATGGTTGACAGACTGTTCGTGAGTTGATATATACAGATATGGAAAATAACGAAAATATACAGTTTGACTGCAACCGTGGCTGTACGGTTACCAGAGATGCCAACGATGAGCTGAACTGCACCTACCGCAGGGGCTGCTGCAAACTGGAGGACTATAATTGGCTGAAAGGCATTTCCCAGGGGCAGTATTCTGACTGTTACGAAGTGCGTTTCAAGAATACGAGGAAGGGGTTCTATGTGAATTCCTCAGGCCAGAGCATCAAGATGGGCGATCTGGTCATCGTCGAGGCGCAGAGCGGTCACGACTTGGGTATCGTTACACTCGAGGGCCCGATAGTCGGCAAGCAGATGAAGTGCAGGGGCATTGACCCTGAAACTACGGAATTCAAGAAAATCTACAGGAAGGCAAAGTCCCTCGACATCGAAAAATGGCAGGAGGCGATAGCGCGTGAGCAGGAAACGATGATCCGTTCCCGTCAGATAGCTGTGGAACTCGGTCTGGATATGAAAATCGGCGACGTGGAATTCCAGGGGGACGGCACCAAGGCCATTTTCTATTACATAGCGGACGGTCGTGTGGATTTCCGTCAGCTTATCAAGGTTTTCGCTGAGGAATTCCGCATCAGGATAGAGATGAAGCAGATCGGGGCACGTCAGGAGGCCGGTCTGATAGGCGGCCTGGGAATCTGCGGCAGGGAGTTGTGCTGTGCGAACTATATCACGAATTTCAAGTCCATCACTACGGCGGCGGCACGTTGCCAGGATTTGTCTCTCAATCCGCAAAAGCTTGCAGGTCAATGTGGTAAGCTCAAATGCTGCTTGAATTATGAGGTGGCCACATACTTGGATGCGCAGTCCCGCATTCCGCGTGTACAGGAGCCGCTCGAGTTCCAGGACGGACTGGCTTATCTGATGAAGACTGACATCCTGAAAGAGGTGATGTATTTCTCTTATGACAAGGGGTCGCTGGCAAATCTGTTCCCTCTTGCCGCATCAGAGGTTCGTGAGGTGATTAAGATGAACCGGAACGGAATCAAGCCTGAGTCTCTCAAGACTGAACCGGAGCCGGAAATGCCGGAATTCATAACTGCGGTAGGAGACGACAGCATCACGCGTTTCGATTCACCTGGAAAGAAGAAGCGTCGCCAGAACGGTGGCCGTCAGCGTGGCCGTGGTGACGACAAGAATCAGGCGGCACCACGTCAGCAGGGTCGTCAGGGCGGCTCGGACAGGCCGAACCGTCAGGGTCGTGACGGAAGACGCCAGCGTCAGAATGGCCAGCCGCAGAATGGTCAGCAGAATGGTCAGCAGCAGAAGCCGAACAGCAAATAACAGAATCTCAGGTGATAGTCCGGAGCCATAAAAGTATCGCTTTGACAGGAGTGCTGCTCTTGTCAATGTTGGCGCTATCTTGTTCAAGACCAAGTTCTTACGCGCAGTTTGTGCGTACTGGAGCACGCGATGCCTATGGCCGGTTCGTGTTCAATGCTGATATGACCGACACATTGTCCGCATACGATTTTTCGCTGCTCGTGTCGCTGTCCTGCATTGACAGGGAATTTTCTTCATTCAGGTCAATGCCGTTGCTCGTGGTCTGGGAATCTCCTGATGGAGAACTGTTTGAGGACAATATTGTGCTTCAGCGCTCGGCGCTTCGGGATTCTTCCTATTATGACAAGGTGCTTACGGATAGAATCGGGGCCGGACTGGTTCCTGTCAAGCCGGGATTGTGGAAACTTTATATAAAGGCGCCGGAAGATTCATTGAAAAAATACGGTCTGACCGGTATCGGGTTGGAAATCGAAAGAGTGGACAGGAGAGTTAAAGTATTAGTGTTGAAATAGAATATGGGACACGGAAAATTAAAGAAATTCAGCGAGAATGCCACTTTCAGATGTTTGCTTCAGCCGGCATCTGAAGAGGTGTTGGACAGGGCGGGGGACGAGTCCCGTAATTCATTGGTACTGAAAGATCATCCGGTCAAAGGACATTGGTCCGAAACGATGTTCGGCGGCAGAAAGACGCCGGTTGTGGTGGAGTTGGGTTGCGGAAAGGGGGAATATACTGTGGCGCTGGCGCAGAGAAACCCGGACATGAACTATATCGGTGTGGACATCAAGGGAGCGAGGCTCTGGAAAGGGGCCAAGTTCGCGACCGAGAATGAACTGCCGAATGTGGCGTTTCTCCGTACCAGAATAGAGTTTATCGAGGCGTTTTTCGCTCCGGGCGAGATTTCGGAAATATGGCTGACGTTCTCTGACCCGCAGATGAAAAGTGAGAACAGCCGTCTTACAAGCCCGATGTTCCTGGAAAGGTACAGACATTTTCTGAAGAAGGGCGGCATCATTCATCTCAAGACCGACAGCACTTTCCTGTACGAATATACGAAGGCCGTGTGTGAGGCGAATAATCTGCGCGTATTGGCTTCTACGTCAGATCTTTACGGGCAGGATAGAGATACGCTTTACTCGTCGGACTTCTCTTCGGTCTGCGGCAAGGCTGCCGTGGATGCATTGTTCGAAGTGCAGACTTTCTACGAGCAGAATTTCCTCGCCCAGGGGTTCAAGATAAACTACATCGCGTTTACCATAGACCATGACGGGGAATTTGTATATCCCGAATTTGACGCTGCATATTGGCGTGCTGCCGAGGCTCCGCGTACACTTCCCGGCCATCCGCTTCCGCCATCTTCAAAGTAGAGGCTTTCTGCTGCCACGTCAAGGCTCGACCCAATGTATCCGGATGCCCTTGCGCTCCATCCCTCGGAACCAGGTCATCTGGCGTTTCGCGAACTGGTGGATGGCATTGCCCAGGAGCGTCTTCATCTCCTCGAGGCTGAGTATTCCTAAGACGTATTGTGTAACGAACTTGTACTCAAGTCCATAGTAAGTCAGATTCTCTGCGGGAACGCCGCTCTCAAGCAGTCGCCTTACCTCATCCGCCATGCCTTCCTCGATCCTTGCGTCCAGCCTCGCATCGATTCGCCTGTTCCTCTCCTCGCGTGAGACCAATGTGCCGATGTAATATGTGTTCTTCGGCAGGAACGCCTTGTTCTCCACAGGATGCTCCTTCTGCCACAAAGCTATTTCCAATGCCCTGATGACTCTTTTTTTCGTGTCAATGTCGGTCTTGTTGTGCAGGGGCTTCATGGACGCCAGCATTGACACGAGTTCATCCATAGACTTTTCTTCCAGTTCGGCCCTCAGTTCAGGAGAAGGCGGCACGTCCGGAATCGAGTAACCGCATGTGGCAGCTTCGAGGTAAAGTCCTGAGCCTCCGCACAATATGGGTATTCCTCCTCTGTCCATGATGTCCTTGTATGCCTTCTCAAACGCCTTCTGATACTGGTACAGGTCGAATTTGGTACCGGCATCCACGATGTCGATAAGATGGTATGGAATCTCCCCGTATTCGTTCAGGTCCTTGCCTGTTCCGATATCCATGCCTCTGTAAACCTGCCTCGAATCCCCGGAAAGAATCTCCGCTCCTGCGGCATTGACCGCGCTTGTGGCATTGACACTGGTCGCTCCGTATTTTTCCGCCCTCAGACGGTTCAGCTCCCGCGCCAGTTCTACAGCGTATTTCGTCTTCCCGGAAGCGGTCGGCCCGAGCACGCAGACAAGGTCAATGCTCTTGTTGTCAATGCTTTCGAGTATTTCTTCCGCGGATATGGTCTCCGGTTCCGGCAAGTCTGCTATGTAGGTGTTGCCGTATGGGTTTTTTGTAGGCATCAGATGACGATTTGATTGATTTATGCAAAAATAACGATAAATTTGCATTTGGATGCTGTTTTATTCAGGCGGCGTCTTAAGGAATTATGGCGAAAGAGAAGAAGAGCAGAGTCAATATAAACAACAAGAGGGCCTCGTTCGACTACGAGTTCCTGGAAAACTATACGGCAGGCATTGTCCTTTGCGGAACAGAAATCAAGTCGATCCGTGCGGGCAGGGCTTCCATGTCAGATGCGTTCTGCTATTTCGACAAAGGACAGTTGTACGTGCGCGGAATCAACATTGCCCTGTATGCCTGGGGCTCTTGGGGACAGCATGCTCCGCTCCGTGACCGCAAACTGCTCCTTCAGAAACGTGAACTTCGCCATCTGAACCAGAAGGTAAAGGAAAAGGGTCTCACCATCGTGGCTGTAAGGCTCTTCATATCAGAAAACGGATATGCCAAGCTGAATATCGCCCTTGCGCGCGGTAAGAAGCAGTATGACAAGCGTGAATCCATCAAGGAAAAAGACTTGCGCAGGGCTATGGAACGGGGTGAATGACCGGCGTTACTACCGAACACTTACACAACTAATAACTCATTATATGATGAACTTCAGACAAAGGACTCTATTTTACTTAGCGGTTCTTGCCGGTGTCGTTTCTCTTCCGGCCACAGTTTCAGCTTCAGAAAAGAATGATACTTCTCAGTATATTCTTACGCCTAAGGCCTCGCCTTCACCAAGAATCAATGGAGCCAAGGTTTATGGTGCCCGTCCTGGTGCGGATTTCCTGTACAGGATACCTTGTACTGGAGAGCGTCCGATTCTGTTCAGTGCAGAAGGCCTTCCTAAAGGGCTGAAACTGGATAAAAATACCGGTATCATCACAGGCTCCGTGAAAAAAGCAGGCGAATACAAGGTGACATTGAAAGCGGCCAACAGCATTGGCACAGTCGAGCGCGACTTCAAGATCGTCATCGGCGACAAGATTGCCCTCACTCCTCCGATGGGCTGGAACTCATGGAACTGCTGGGGAAACAGCGTGAGCCAGGAGAAAGTGATGAGTTCGGCTCAGGCAATGCTCGACAAGGGCCTGGTGGATTACGGCTGGTCATTTATCAATATCGATGACGGCTGGCAGGGACTCAGAGGCGGCAAGACCAATGCTATCCAGCCGAACTCCAAGTTTCCTGATATGAAGGCATTGGGAGATTTTCTTCATTCCAATGGCCTGAAACTAGGAATCTATTCCGGACCGTGGGTGGCTACATATGCAGGGCATTGCGGCGAAAGTGCTGATACTCCGGACGGCAAATATGATTTTATCGAGAAAGGTATCTGCGACGAGTTCCATAAGCTGGACCGCAGCAAGATGAAGCGTGATTCTCTCTGGTATTTCACCAAGTATAAATTCGTGGATGTGGATGCTCAGCAGTGGGCAGACTGGGGCGTGGACTACCTGAAATATGACTGGAATCCTAACGACGAGTACAATGTCTGTCTTATGGCGGATGCTCTCAGCGCTACAGGACGGGATATCGTCTATAGCCTATCCAATAGTTCCAAAGTCGGAATGGCTTCATACATAACCAAATATGCGAATTGCTGGAGAACCACCGGCGACATTAGGGACAACTGGGCCAATATGTCGAAAATCGGATTCGGCCAGGATAAATGAGCATCGTTCAAAAGGCCCGGCAACTGGCCGGATGCGGATATGCTCGTGGTCGGAAAGGTCGGCTGGGGACCGTCCACTCATGATTCCAAGCTTTCGGCGGATGAGCAGTACACTCACATCACTCTCTGGAGCATTCTCGCATCACCTCTCCTTATAGGTTGTGATATGGCCGAGATGGATGACTTTACGCTTAACCTCCTGTGCAACAGCGAAGTGATAGATGTGAACCAGGACGAACTCGGCTGGCAGGGCGCCAGGATTTATGGTGACAAGGATTACGCAACATATCTGAAACCGCTTGCTGACGGCACTGTCGCCATCGCCATGTTCAACCTGTCGTCTTCTCCTAAAATGATCGGCTTTATTCCTAGGGCAATAGGCGTGATGGGTTCTCAGGTTATCAGAGACCTCTGGAGGCAAAAGGATATCTATACCTGCGGCTATCAAGAAAGATGGGAAACCGAGGTCGCACCTCACGGATGTGTTTTCGTGAAATTGACCCCGGTCAACAAGAATTTCATTCCTGACGGATTCGACAAGAACATCCGATAGGGACATCGGTCATCGACAAGTCCTACACTGCTGTCGCCTTTAGTTCAAGTGGGCGCAACCGGCAATACACAATAAGGTCCGACCTGTCTTGGCCGGACCTTTTACACGCCCCTTCGCTAGACCTTCCTCAAGTCCCTCCGCACGACCTATTACACGCCCTTTCGCGAGACCTTCCTCAAGTCCTTCCTCGTGCGCGATTTCCTTGGCATACTCGATCTGATTATGGGTGTCACGTGCTGTTGTCATAGCCTTTACGTAATTTTGTTTGTCAATATTGTCAAGGCTGGCGTACTCAGAGACTTTTTTGTGTTGATTGAAATGAAATTTAGGTACTCGAGAATGATTTTTCGCTCCTACACGCAAACAAAAAGCATTTCAGGTAAGGTGCTTGCAATGGTTTTATCGAACCAATGAGCATATCGCAAATGCTGTGAAATTCTTGTAACTTGTTGAGGTATAAGTTATTATATGGATTTAAACCTGTTTCTCAATATGCTCACTACCATAAAAAAACAGGGTGATGAGCATATTTACATTTTGCTTTAAATTGACATAATTGATTGGATGATAGTTTGTTATGAGGATATCCGCAGGTTCGTCAGGATGCTCATTAGTTCAGAGATTACCGGAAATTACCTGTGGCGAAGCTCTCTCAATCCCGCGACTGCTTCTTCGACTTGGTGTTGGTTTCAGATTGCAGTCGCTATCAAGCAGAAAACCAGCGATGATTTCTTCGACTTGGCGACCGTCTCAGGAGTGTTTGGAAAATATGCGAAAAAGTCGAAATTGGTGGTGTGGTTGGTTTAGGGGATTCTTCTTTTAGATATAGTTACAGTGATACCATCGCCTCAATATTTCCTCCATTCTCTTATCTTGAAAGTTGTTTTCATAATGTGCTCCGCCATCTTTGTTTGCCAGGATGGTAAACAATTTGACTGATGCTGCTTTGCTCGTAATCCGAATATAAGGAAGATTTACGGAGGGGGAGACTGTCTGAAAAGTCAAATATTCATCAGTGAGAATCGAAAATCCGCTTCAGGCCTTGTATATGGGTACGGAGTATTTCAGTCTCGCGAGGACTTTTCGGACAGTCTGGGAGCGGGGGAGAATGTGTATCTGACGCCACTGTTCGGCTTCACTAACTTCGGCGAGTCTGCTTGGATGTTTTGTTTTTTTGCGCTGTGAGGCTGTCTGGCTCGCCACCATAAACCTTATTACTGTAAAAAGTTGACTCAAAATGTTCAGTTTGTCCGTAAATAGGTGGGGTTTCACGGATAAGTTATTCAAAATGAACAACTTGTCCGTGAAAAGGCGGGGGCTTCCGGACAAAGTCCATTCCGTGAGTCTGCTTGGATGTTTAGTCTTTTGTGGTGCGAGGTGGCTGGATGACAGGTCCTCCTTTCTTGTGTGAGTTCGCATTGATAGATAAAGTCACTGGCCATCGTCTTGATTTTTATCACGCTGTAGCCATACCTCCTTGACAGGCTTTCTACAGACACTCCCGAGAAGTACTCGCGCAGCATTTTTCCCTGGGCGCGCCGCATCGCCCGATAGTATTTAGCTTCTATAAAAGTTTGCTTTCTTGGTAAACTTTTTTCAGGACGATACATGGAGCGCATCGTGTTAACATTTGGTTATCATCAATATAGCCATTTTCAGAGTTGCCAAAACCACAACTCTGAAAATGGCTATTTTATTGAGTGATAACTCTTTACGCGCTGTGTCCCGTGTATTGACGTAACTGCGGAGACGCTTACCGGAGATGCTTACGACGCTGTCGTCGTTTTTCTCTGTCGGCGGGAAGACTACAGGCCGAAGGACTCTTTTACTTTCGGTACGGAGTCGAGGAGTTCCCAGCCGAAGAATTGCAGAACTTTCTCTACCTGTTTGCCGTCACGTACCACTTTTACGGACTTGGTATATGGCTTGCGTCCTACGTGGCCATAACTTGCGGTCGGCTCGTAGATAGGATTCTTGAGCTGGAATTTCTCAATGATTTTAGCAGGCCTCAAGTCGAAAATTTCATTGACCTTCTCCGCGATGGCTGCGTCAGTGAGCCCGTTGGCTGCTGTTCCATAGGTGTTTACGAATACACTGACAGGTTTTGCGACACCGATAGCGTAGGCCAGCTGGACCAGAACTTCTTCAGCTACACCGGCAGCTACAAGGTTCTTCGCGATGTATCTTGCTGCGTATGCGGCTGACCTGTCCACCTTTGACGGATCCTTTCCTGAGAATGCTCCGCCACCGTGCGCACCGCGTCCGCCATAAGTATCGACAATGATTTTGCGGCCGGTCAGACCTGTGTCTCCGTGAGGACCTCCGATAACGAATTTGCCCGTAGGATTGACATGAAGAATGAAATCATTCTTGAACAGTGACGCGGTCTTCTCAGGGAGAGAGGCAATGACCTTAGGCAGAAGGATTTCCCTTACGTCCTTTTCGATCTTGTCGTGCATTGCCTTGTCCACTCTCTCCTGGCCGAACTGACGCACAGCCTCATCATACTTCATATTTCCGAGTTCCGGTGCCACGAATTCATCGTGCTGAGTGGAAACCACGATAGTGTGGACGCGTACAGGGTGATTGTGATCGTCGTATTCGATGGTGAACTGGGATTTTGCGTCAGGCCTGAGATATGGCATCAGGTCGTGGCTGTTCTTTCTGATATCTGACAGGATCTGGAGCGTCAGATGTGATAGAGCCAGCGGCAGCGGCATGTACTCTTCCGTGTCACGGCAGGCATAACCGAACATCATGCCCTGGTCTCCGGCGCCCTGATCTTCAGGATTCTCTCTCACGACACCTCTGTTTATGTCTGCACTCTGCTCGTGAATAGCTGAAAGAACACCGCAGGAGTTTCCGTCGAACATATAGTCGGCCTTGTCATAGCCGATATTGTTGATGACCTTCCTTACAGTGGACTGGATATCCACATAAGCGTGTTCCGCCCTCACTTCGCCGCCTACTACCACGAGGCCGGTGCTGCAGAATGTCTCGCAGGCTACCTTGGATTCCTGGTCTTGTCTGAGGAATTCATCCAGAATTGCGTCTGAAATCTGATCTGCCACCTTGTCAGGATGTCCCTCGGAAACAGACTCTGATGTAAATAAGTAGTTCATATCCAATATTTTTAAAATCTTCCAGCGCAGGTGGTTCAGGTATCTGCGTCAATGCTTTTTCACGGCTCCTGACAGTCGTCCGGACACAAAAAAAACGTCCCACTGATGTGGAGACGTAACAAAAACACAAAACATTGATATGAAAAGTGGTTTCCGCGCCACGCGGTCACCGTTTGTCAACATTTTAGCATTTTTTAACGTGGTTGCAAGCAGGCAAATCTCTCCACATCAGTTTTGCAAAGTTAAGCCGATATTTCCGAATAGCAAAATATTTTTTCGGAAAGAAAAAAACTTCTGCTGACGATATGTCGGAACAGCATCGGTCAAACGGTGATTTGAACGCTTTAAATTGTATTTAAAAAGAGACGGAAATATGTAATTAACACGACTTTAATTGTTTTAGTGTTTTATATTTGTAAGTAATAACTTAAATTTGCATACAAACTATAATAACAATAATTACCTCTATGAATTATTTATTAAAGCATTTGTTACTTGCCGGCATCGCTATGTTGGCAGGTTCGCTAGCCTATGCGCAGGTGACAACATCTTCAATGGGTGGTCGTGTCACCGATGAAAAAGGAGAACCGGCAGTCGGAGCAGCTGTAGTAGCTACTCATGAGCCTTCCGGAACTGTTTACGGAGCTATTGTTAACCAGAAAGGACAGTATACCATCAATGGTATGCGTGCCGGAGGCCCATATAAGGTCGAGGTATCATCTGTCGGTTACAATGCCATTGTATTCAAGGATGTAACACTCCAGCTTGCTGAGACTTACAACCTTAACGCTACTCTCAAAGAATCTACAGAGTTCCTTGAGCAGGTAGTTGTCATCGGAACTGCAAAATCCAAGTTCAGCAGTGAAAAAACAGGTGCTGCCACCAACATAACCAGCAGCCAGATTACATCATTGCCTACTGTGAGCAGAAGCTTGTCAGACGTTACCAGGCTTTCACCTTATGGTGGAAACGGAATGTCATTCGCCGGAACAGACGGACGTACAGCCAACTTTACCGTTGACGGTGCGAACTTCAACAACAACTTCGGTCTCAATTCCAAGCTTCCTGGAGGCGGTAACCCTATTTCCATCGATGCTATCGAGGAACTTCAGGTGGTTATTTCTCCGTACGATGTGCGTCAGACCAACTTCATCGGAGGTGGTGTGAATGCCATCACCAAGTCTGGTACCAACACTTTCAAGGGTTCGGCTTACGTCTATCACCGCAATGAAAACATGCGTGGTGATACAATAGATGGAACACAGATTGCAAGTGCCCGTGAAAAAGACAGAACTACCACTTACGGTATGACCCTCGGCGGACCGATCGTCAAGAACAAACTCTTCTTCTTCGTCAATGCCGAATATTCGAAGATCCCTTCCATCGCGAACACATGGAGAGCAAGAGCTGACGAAACCGTAGAGCCATCTGCAGCAGCATCCCTCTCATACGCTACTGTAGCTGATATGGAAAAGGTTTCTGCTCATGTGAAGGAGAAATACGGATACGATACAGGCTCTTTCACAAGTTTCCCTGCTGATGAGAGCAACATGAAGCTCCTCGCAAGAATCGACTGGAACATCAATTCCAAGAATCATCTTGCACTTCGTTACAACTTCACCAAGAACGTATCTTGGTCAGCTCCTAACGCATTTTCTATGGACGGTGGTACACGTTCTGCATATGCCCGTATGTCCCTCTATTCAATGTCTTATGCGAACTCGATGTACTCTATGGACAATCTGGTTCACTCATTGTCATTGGATTTGAACAGCCGCATTACTGACAACCTTTCAAATCAGTTCCTTGCGACATTCTCCAAGCTTGATGACGTCAGAGGAACAAACTCAAGCGAGTTCCCTTTCATCGACATCATGGACGGTACTGGGACCAATACCCCGTACATCTCTCTCGGATATGAGCTCTTCACATGGAACAACGCAGTCCACAATACGATTGCGAACGTGAAGGATGACCTCACATACTATTTCGGAACTCACAAGATTACTGCCGGTCTGAACTATGAGTATCAGATGGCTGACAATGCTTACATGAGAAACGGAACAGGTTACTACCGTTACCTTAGCGTAGATGATTTCATCAATGGCGCTGCTCCTGAGGTTGTCTGCCTTACCTATGGTTATGGCGGCGAAAAGAATCCTGCTGCAAGAGTTCAGTTCCACAAAGTCGGTATCTATGCCCAGGACGAGTGGAGTGCTACAGAGAACTTCAAACTTACCTACGGTATCCGTTTCGACGGTTTGTTCTTCGACAATGGCGATCTTATGACTAACAATGCCATCAAGGCCATTGACTACTACGACAGCAACAACAAGGTCCGCAATATCGACACCGGTTTGTGGCCTTCAGGCAAGGTTACTGTTTCGCCTCGTGTCGGCTTTACTTGGGACGTGCTGAAGAACAAGACCCTCACAGTCCGTGGAGGTACAGGTCTCTTCTCAGGTCGTCTGCCTCTCGTATTCTTCACCAACATGCCTACAAACTCAGGTATGGTACAGTATCAGGCTCAGATCAATGCCAAAAATGCCGAAAAGAAGGGATTCACTATGGATGCGTTCAAGGGTGGTCTAGTTACCAATGGCGGTAAGGCTACAGGCCAGGCTCTCCTCGACAAACTCGTAGGTCTCGGCTATCCGTCAGACATTTCTCCGGATAAGGGAACCGTTCCTTCTTCAATCTCTGCTGTGGACCGCAAGTTCAAGATGCCTCAGGTATGGAAGACTTCATTGGCAGTGGACTATCAGTTCCCTACATCATTCCCATTCTCCATCACTGCTGAGGGTATCTACAACAAGACAGTGAACGGCGTCATGATGTCTGACTGGAGCATCATTCCTATTGAGGGATACGCAAGATGGAACGGTGCTGACAACCGTCCGATCTTCCCTTCAACATTCAGAAGCGGAACCAAGGCATTCGTCCTCGAGAACACTCACAAGGGATACGGCTATTCTGCCAATGTTACAGTGAACATGCGTCCTATCGAGAATCTCAGCATTATGGCTGCTTATACCCATACAGCTTCCAAGGAGATTACCGGTATGCCAGGTTCCAACGCAGAGTCTGCATTCACTTATGTTCCGACATCTGCAGGTCCTAACAACATTCCTCTCCATAACTCACAGTACGTGACACCTGACCGTTTCATCGCATCTCTCACGCACCATGACAAGTGCGGAAACCACTTCAGCTTCATTTACGAAACATGGAAAGGCGGCTACAACTATTCATATATGCTTGCAAATGATATGAATGGTGACGGTTATGCTTATGATGCATTGTATATCCCTACAGATAAGGAAGTTGCTGAAAATAAGTTCCGCTTCGCTTCAGACAACGATCGCGACCGCTTCATGAATTATGTCCATAATGACAAGTATCTCAGCAAGCACCAGGGCAAGTACGCAGAAGCTTATAGCGTTTACTCTCCATGGGTTCACAGAGTTGACTTCAGCTACAAGCACGACTTCAAGATCAAAGCTGGCAAGACCACAAATACTCTTCAGCTCAGCCTCGACATAAAGAACTTGCTTAACCTCTTCAACTCCAAGTGGGGCGTATCCAAGTATATGAATACCGATCTGAATGAGGGTCGTATTCTCAAATACGATTCTACCGACAGCGAAGGATATCCGGTATTCTCTACTCCGGAGAACGTGAAAGACGGTGTCAAGACATTCGTCTACAACCCGGTAATCGGTCAGTGCTGGTATGCTTCAGTGGGTATAAAATATATGTTTAACTAATCGTATATCAGAATAATATGAAACTTAAATATTTATTGACCGCCGTTCTGGCATCATCTTTCGCATTTGTCGGATGTGATGATGATACGGTAGGATATCTTGACGATATTCAGCTCTCTGAGACATATCTGTCAATTTCGACCAAAGGTGGTAACGCAACTGTGACTGTTGAGTCAAGTGTGGACTGGGAGTTTGTGACCGATGACAATTGGCCAAATGTCATTAAAAGAAATAAGGACGGCAGCATCAAATCAGAAGAGCCTGCTTGGCTTGCCGTTGACAAGATGTCCGGCAAGGCTGGTAAAGAAGTTTTGACCTTCAATGCTGCGGCTTCAGAAGGCGGTAGGGAGTTTGAGCTCACTATCAAGGCTGGTGCCAACAAGCAGTTCCTCAGAGTCCGCCAGGGCTCCCTCGCTGCCGTTAAAGTTACTTGTAAAGAGGCTAATGAGACAGCTGTCGGTAAGAATGTCAGGGTTAAAGGTACTTGCACGACCATTGAGAATACGACTTTTGGAAACTGGTATCTTACAGACAAGACTGGTTCACTTTACATCTATGGAACACTCGACAAGAAGGGTGCTAAGAAGAATTTTGCAAGCCTCGGTCTTGAAATCGGTGATGTCGTAGAAGTTGAAGGACCTGTAGGTGAGTACGGCGGCAAGAAGCAGCTGGTTGACGTTACTGTGCTCAGCATCAAGAAGTCTCTCATGAAAGTGATGACTCCTTCAGTTGACGTTCCTAAGACGGCATCTGATGTTACAGTGAAAGTCGCTTACAAGGGCAGAGGCGTGTTCGTGACATTGCCGGAAGATTGCAGTTGGCTTACTTTCAAGGGTATGACCTACAAGAAGGGTGAGCCTACCAAGATTGACGCTAATCCTGCCGATACCGCAATCGTAGCTTTCTCTGCTGTTGCAAATGAAGGTGCAGCCGAGCGTGTGGCTGAGGTCAAGTTCTCTTCAAGTGATGCAAAACAGTCATCTGAAGGCACATGCAAGATTACTCAGGCGCCTGCAGCATACTTCGTGGAGAATTTCAAGTCATCTAAGGGCGATTTTACCATCAATGATGTTAAACTGCCGGAAGGTTCTACCTATGTTTGGACACATGATGCTTCCAAAGGATATATGAAGGCATCTTCATTTGTGGGCGGTAAGAATCTTGAATCTGAGTCATGGTTGATTTCTCCTGAGATTGATCTTACGAAGATTAAAGCAGCTACCCTTTCATTCGAGCATGCAATGAACTTCGTAAAAAGCGACAATGTTACTGACCATATCTTCATATATGCCAAGAAGGCAGCTGATGCAGATTGGACATTGCTCACCGTTCCTACTTATCCTGACGGAAAGAGTTGGACTTTTGTAGAGTCAGGGGACATCGATCTTAAGAATTTTGTAGGTTCCAAGATGCAGATCGCATTTAAGTACGTAGGTTCTACTACTGTAGCTCCTACTTATGAGGTTAGAAATCTGATTATCAAGTAATTGATTTGCAGATATCTCTTATACGCGGGCGACCCTTTACCGGGCCGCCCGTTTTCTATTTCGGAAAAAGCGGACAAAAGTGCCTGTTTTTACGCTGGAAAAGTGGAAAACACTGTATGCTTATCCTTTCAGCAGTCTCTCACATGTGGCGGCGATTTTTTCGATGATTTCCTGGCAGCGGGACTCTGGTATTTTGATGTCAGTGCCGGCATTGACCAGGTCTGCCTTGGTGGGGAGGCCGTTGCCCATTACTGATGTCGCATGCTCGCCTCGATAGCCTTCGCGGCAGAGCGTCAGGTCGTATGCCGGACTTGTGCGCCAGGCACCGGCTTCGCAAATGAAACTGAAGTTTTTCGGATGGTCGTCCTTGTTTTCGGCTATGACATTGAAAACCATTCTTCTGAACTGCTGCTCAACCTGGGCAGGGTCTTGCGTCAGGAAGCCCGTCAGATGCAGCAGATTCCGGTAATCCATCGTAAGTTCATTCAATGACAGTCCAAGCAATGCGCCGGCAGTCGCGACATGAAGGCGTTTTCCGTCTCGGACGTCGAATCGTTTGGACGCAAAATATTTATTGTCAATGAGTTTGAATTCCGGAACTTCTATCCCGCAAGCAGCGGCCGCCACATTGTAATCATACTCCATCTTGCCGAAATCAGCAGGATCATAAACGTGCCGGAACTTTACCAGCCACTCTCCTTCATCATCTTTCATCAGGCATTTCGGACGGCACCCACCGGAATTTCCGCTATTGAAGTATAAAACATCTTCATCCTTGTCCGACTTCTCCGACAGGACATTGAAAGCTAAATCTTGAAGCTCATCCAGTTCAGGCAACGCCTTGTCTTCGCCCACAAAAGTTTCAGGCAGGTAGGCCAATGCTCCCATACCGGATTCGCCCACGATGCTCAGCATCTGCACCGGGGTCAATGTCGAAGCGTCAATGCCTTGTTTCCGTAGAAGCCGGCTAAGCAGGTAGCGGCCGTATCCGTCTGGGATGCTGTCGTCAAATATTCCGAAATTGCCTGCAAATGAGTCTTTCTGTGCAATGAAAAGGTCCTGGCGCAGAGGTAATTCCAGAGGTGAAACAGAAAATCCGTCAGCCAACCATTCTCTTGAATATTGAAATACGCAATGCCTGTTGTCGGGAGCCATTGCAAGTTCACCGACTTTGCGGCCTTCCATATGTACGCTAAGTTTATTTATGATTTTCACGTTGACCTCTCTTTCTGTTTTTGTTGTTGTTGATGGTGTCGAGCTCCTTCATTGTGGTGAAGATGGCTTCGGACATGAGCTTTTTCATGTCGGATGAATAGCCCATGGCCTTGGCTATGGCAACATAGGAGGCCAGGGAGATAGTGTGGAGGCTCTCGAATTTCGCTATGGTGGAAACTGGGACGTCGGACCTCTCGCAAAGATATTTGCGGGTCCAGCCTTTTTCAAGACGACGTTTTTTCGCATTGGCCGCCATTACCTTCAAAATGTCGTCAATGCTTTCTGGGTTATATTCGTAATACATACAATGGTATCTGTTATCTGCAAAAATAGCAATAAAAATCAATATAGTAGTAATTATATCTAAAAATTGAATCTGTCGGCCGAAAAGTGTTGAGGCGGACGGCAATTGCATATTTAACGATTTAGTTTGGTTATTTCGGGATACTTGGCTATATTTGTAGTTCCTATGCAAGGCAATATAAATATTAACAAGCAATAACATGAAACTCAAATCTTTATTTTTAGGTTCATTCGCATTGACAGCAATGCTTTTTGCGCAGAGCTGTGGCGATAAGGAAGAGACACCGTCAGGTGCTCCTTCAGTAGAGATTGCTCCGGCAGCTCTTACCTTCGACGCGACTTCTTCGACTCAGTCTGTAGAAGTTAAAGCTACACGTGACTGGAAAGCCACTCCTATGGTTGACTGGATTTCAGTAAATCCTGAGAAAGGTGCTCCTTCAAACGGCACCAAACTCGAGGTTACTGTCCTGAGCAACGACGGCGCAGACCGTACAGGCGTTGTGAAGGTGACTATCGGATTCGATTCCAAAGAACTGAAAATTTCCCAGAAGGGTACAGGCGCGGCAACAGCAGCAGTCGTATATCACAATGATTTCGATAAAGAACTTGCAGTGAAAGGTTCGGATGGTTGGAAGACATACCTCGACTCTTTTGGCGGTTGGAAGAATGAGACTGGTTCAGGTATATCGACTGTGGAGTATGCTTTCAGCGGAATGTCTGCCAGAACTAATTCCACTGGTGCATCCGACAGCAAATATTCTGACTATTCGGGCTCCGGAAAGAACTATCTCTGGTTTGCAAAAGATAATTATTTCCATGTGAAGAATATCACTCTTCCTGAAGGCAAGACTGATTATACGATTTCATTCGGTTCAGAAAGAAATCTGTATCAGGCCGCTGACAACACGTTTGTTCCTGAAGAGTTCCTGGTTTATGTCAGCAATGACGGCAGCAAGTGGGTTAAACTTGAGTATGCATTCCCTAACGGATTGAAAAACCGTCGTTGGGATCTCGCATCTTCTACCTTCACAGTTCCTTCAGGAACCAAGTCTCTCCACATCTACATCAAGGCGACACTTGCCAGTGCATATCTGATGGATGACCTCGACCTCAGCGTTGCTGCTTCTGCAGGTACTGCTATCGACTTCTCCAAGGGCATTGACCTCGGAACTGGCGGCAGCACAGGTGGCGGAGAAACTCCAGAGCCGGCAGGAAACACCATCGCTGCAGTTTGCGCAGCCGCAGCAGGCTCAGCGGCAGACCTCAAGGATGTTCTGGTTACAGGTGTTACCACCCAGAGCTATGTGATTACTGATGAGACAGGAAGTGTGCTTGTCTTTGTAAAAGCTGACCCTAAAGTTAAAGTAGGTGACAAGGTCAATGTTGCCGGCACGACAAGTGAGCACAACGGCCTTATTCAGATTGCTACCCCTACGACCACAGTGGTTTCCAGCAATAATACTGTAACATATCCTGCTCCACTTGAGTTCACTGAGGCTAACTTGGCAGATACTCCTAAGAAAGTCACTTATGTTTCTTTCACCGGATTTGTTAAGAAGAACAACCAGTACTATAATATTTACATCGGAAGTGTTACTAATAAAGATCTTTCTTTATCTTATTATCCTGGCAACATGGATGAGTTCGTGGACTGCGATATCAAAGTGAAAGGATGGTATGTCGGTGGTGGCAACCACTATCAGATAGTTGCAACTGAAGTAGAGAAAGTGGAAACAACCGGTCCTAAGTTCTCTGTAAGCACTACCGCTCTCACAGCAAAGGCTGGTGACACTTCTGCTTCTTTCGATGTAAAGGGCAATGTAAAGTGGACAGTTTCTTCTGACAATGCTGCATATACAGTATCTCCTGCTTCAGGTGATGGCGCAGGCACAGTGACTGTCAAGTTCGCGGCCAACGAGACTGAAAAGGATGTGACTGTGAAACTTACCGTTTCCACAACAGAAGAGGTTGCTACCAAGTCTTATACTGTAGTTCTGACACATAGCGGAAAATCAGCTGCCGTAACGGGCAAATTTACGAGCAATGTGAAATGGACACTTGGAGCTAATTCGTATGATGGATCATCGAGCGGTTACAGCAAACAGTCGGCTGTGGTAAATGGAGAGGAAGTAAGCCAAGTTCTGAAATTGGGTAAAAAAGATGATGTTGGTAAAGCTACTCTTACACTTCATGCCGGAACGACTAAGGTTACATTCTATGGCTTCAGTTGGAACAAAACTAAAGCGACGCTAGTTGCTACAGTTGGTGGTAAAGAAGTTGCTAAAAAAGAGCTTTCGTCGAATACAGGTGTTTCTGGTAACTCTCCATATAAAATCACTGTAACAAGTGCAGATCTTCAGACGATTGAACTTCCTTCTAAACTTGCAACTGATACTAATGTAGAGATTACTACAGCTGCGGCTGCAAGGGTTGTATTGTTCGCAATCAACGCGGAATAATAATAGGACTATACTTTTGGTATTAAAAGGGTGCCCGGAAAACCGGGTTGCCCTTTGTCCGTCTAAAACAACATTGTTTCAAGGGTGAAAAAATCATTGAAATATATAATGAAATGGGTGTTGGCACTGATAGTGTCAATGCCCATTGTTTTTTCTTGTGATAAGAATTCCGACAATCGGAATAATATAAAGGCCGGATTGACAATCAAGGGCAGCGACTTTACCGAGTATAATACGACTGCGGCAAAGGGCGAGCACTTCCTTTCGGTTACGGCATCGGGAGATTGGAACATTTCTGTTTCATCAGAAGAGTCTGATGCTTCTTGGGTGACTGTAAAACCGGAATCAGGTAACGGCAGCAAGTCCAACGTGATTCTTGCATGGGAGGCCAATGGCTCTGAGCAGTCCAGAACTGCGGTGCTGACACTGAAGGCGTCAGGATCATCTGCGACATTGACATTGACACAGGCAGGCAAGAGCGAAACTCCTGAGCCGACACCGGGACCAAATCCAAACCCAAATCCTAATCCGGGTCCGTCTGAGATCAAGGCAGGCTGGCTTGAGCTTCCGGCAATGCCGGAGGACAGCAAGTTCGGTTTCTTTTCGCACGATATGAAGATCGGCAATGTCAAGACCAGAAATTACACATATGCCTGGGATTACGAGAATCTTGTCGCTCCGTGGGTGGCCTATCCGCTCAGCACGTGGACAATCGGCTCGGGAAAACGTACTGATGCCTGGGGACTGGATCCTTCCCTTCCTGAGAAATACCAGCCTGTGCTGTATCGTGGTTTCGGAGGCGGTTACGACAGGGGGCACCAGTTGCCGTCTGCGGACAGATTGAATTACGCGGCAAACGTAACTACGTTCTATGGCACGAATATGACCCCGCAGCGGTCTGAACTCAACCAGCATTCTTGGGCAAACCTTGAAAGCAAGGTGCGTTCTTGGGCAAGCAGGGCGGACACTTGCTATGTGGTAACCGGTTGTATTACGAAAGGCAGCACAAAGACCGCAAGGGATAATGAAGGAAAGAAAGTGACCGTTCCTACTCATTATTACAAAGCAGTTCTGAGATATAGCAAAAACTCGACATTCGGTCATTCCGGATATATAGCCTGCGCGATTCTTCTGGAGCATAAAGGATATGGAGACAACAATAACTTCAAGCCTTATGCTATGTCCATTGACGAACTCGAGAAAAAAATCGGCATTGACCTTTTCGCAAATCTTCCTGCAGCGATCGGGGAGGATGCGGCGGCTAAAGTTGAGGCTGAGGACCCTGCTACAGTAAGCTGGTGGTGGTAACGTGATGGCACTAAAACACAAACATTGACAATGAAAAGAATAATTTACACAATCCTGGCTCTGCTGCTGATTTCCGTATCAGCGTATGCAGGCGGTCCGAAGCGTTATGTGCTCGGGTTCTACAATGTGGAGAATCTCTTCGACACATACCATGATGAGGGAAAGAATGACTATGAGTTCCTTCCGGACGGCAAGAACAAGTGGACAGAGCCGAAATATGAAAAGAAACTTCACAACATCGCCACGGTCATCAAGGCTATGGCAGATGAGAACAAAGCTTTCCATACAGTGCTGGGACTCAGCGAGATAGAGAACCGTCACGTGTTGGAGGACCTGGTCAGCCAGCCTGAAATCGAAGCGGCGAACTACCAGATTGTCCATTACGACGGCCCGGACAGACGAGGCGTCGATGTGGCGCTGCTGTATCGTCCGGAACATTTCACGGTAGAAGAGAGCAAGTCCATTCCGTTTGACTTCAATTCCACGACCATCACATTCACTATGGACAAGGAAGGACAGGACTATTTCCGTACACGTGACATCCTGATGGTCAGGGGGTTGCTCGACGGCGAGATGTTCGCGTTCTTCGTGGCCCATCTTCCTTCACGTATCGGCGGCAAGGGACAGGACCTCAGAAGCCGTGGCGCGGAAATCATCTACGAGCACTCACTGGAGTTGATGAAACAGTATCCTGGCATCAAGATTATGGTGATGGGCGACATGAATGACAACCCTACCGACGAGAGCATGGTAACATACATGCACGGCAAGGAGACCATCGCCGAAGTCGGCGAGCAGGACTTCTTTTCCCCGTTCTTGTCAATGCTGAAGGCAGGTTACGGCTCACTCGCCTACAGAGGCACCTGGAACATCTATGACATCATCCTTGTAAACCAGGCGATGGCCAATGCTCCTAAGGGAACTCTGAAGATCCAGCCTATCGTGAAGAAGAAATACTACGGCCGCATATTCAGCCAGCCGTTCATGACACAGCAGGAAGGACAGTACAAGGGTACGCCGTTCCGTACATTCTCAAGCGGTACGTTCATTGGCGGTTACAGTGACCACTATCCGACCTACATCATCGTAAGCAACAAGTAATTACAGTATTCAATATGATTAAAAAATATCTTCTATCCATCTCAGCGCTGATTCTTTCGGTGGCGATGTCCGCCCAGAATCCTACCGGAGGCGTGAAAGGCGTTGTCGTGGACCGCTCTTCCAAGACAGCCTTGGACGGCGCAGTCCTGAAACTGTATTCAGGCACACAGGAAATCGCCACAGTACGCACAGGTGCTGACGGATCATTCTATATTCCTGACCTCAAGGACGGTATGTACGACCTCGTGATCGAGAATTCAAACTATCTTCAGTCCAAGGTCAATGTCACTGTCAATGACGGTTATGTGAAAAATATGTTCAAGCTGTCATTGACCCCGGTCCACAAGGTAGGAGAAGTCGATGACGCGAGCTTCACCGAGTTTGACCTGGATGATTCAGGCTATCAGGACAGCCCGACTATCCTTTTCGGACAGAATGACGTGTTCAACAACATTGCCGGCTACAACTTCAGTTCTGTTCGTTTCCGCGTGCGCGGTTATTCCAGCGAGTCACAGGATGTCTATATGGCAGGCGTGAGGATGAACGACGCGATTACCGGCTACACTCCTTACTCTCTGTGGAGCGGTCTGAATGAGACGGTCCGCAGCAAGGAAAGTGTAAACGGCTCGGAGATTTCCGACTACGGCTTCGGTGGCTACAACGGACTCACCAACATTGACCCGATGGCATCGAAGGTCCGCACCGGTTGGAGAGGTAGCGTGCTGACCAACAGTGCATTGTACCGTCTCCGTCTGATGATGACTTATTCTTCCGGCGAGCTGGACAACGGCTGGTCATACGCATTCAGCGCATCTGCTCGTCTCGGCGGCAATGACTGGATCAAGGGCGTTTACTATCGTTCATTCGGCTACTACGGTTCCGTGGAGAAGAAGTTCGGCGAGGAACACAAACTCGGTCTGACCTTCATGGCGGCTCCTGGTCAGAGGGGTGCGCAGAACGGTTCTACCCAGGAGGTGTATGACCTTATGGGCGACAATATGTACAACTCCAACTGGGGTTATTATAACGGCAAGGTGCGCAATGCCCGCGTGAAGAAGACTCACGAGCCTATCGCCATCCTGAAATATGACTTCACACCTGAGTCCAAGAAGCTGAAGGCTTCTGCTACAGTGCTTTACCGCTTCGGCAAGAACGGATATACTGCACTTGACTGGTACGATGCTCCGGATCCGAGACCTGATTACTACCGTAATCTTCCGAGCTATTTCTTCATGGACAATACTGATTACAACCGTCTGAACTATTCCAAGTACATGTGGGCGAAAGAGCAGTGGGAGCAGGATATTCCTAGCATCACTCATATAAACTGGGACAGACTGTATGCTGTCAATGCCATGAACAGCACTGCTGACGGCAACCGCTCGAAGTATGTTATCGAGGAGCGCAGGACTGACCAGCAGGACTTGAACTTCGCTGCCAACGCAAAGTGGAGCCCGGTGAATTGTTTCACATTGGCCGGCGGCCTTTCCTACAAATGGAACAGGACCGAGTATTACAAGATTCTGGACGATCTGCTCGGCGGTGACTATTACGTGAACATTGACCAGTTCGCAGAGAGGGACTATGCTTCTTCTGTGACAATGTACCAGAATGACCTGGACTATTATCTGAAGAACGGCGAGGCCCAGACATTGAAGCAGGGCGACAAATACGGTTACGACTACTATGCAAATGTAAGACGTGCAGAGGCTTGGGCTTCAGGCAAATTCTCCAAGTTCGGTCTGGATGTGGCATTGGCAGGACGTATCGGTTACACCAAATATTGGAGAGAAGGTCTTCTCCGCAAGGGTCTTTTCCCTGGACTTGATGCCAATGGACAGCCGATGACTTACGAAGGAAAGGTCATCACGACATACGACCCTATTACAGGTGACGCCATCACTTCGCTCGGCAAGTCCGAGGTCAAGGATTTCCTGACTGGTGCTGCCAAACTCAATGTCAGCTACGTGATACCTGGCGGCCACAGGGTTTATGCAAATGCCGCGTTCATCGCTGATGCGCCTAATTTCAACCAGGCGTTCATCTCCCCGAGAACAAGAAACAGCATTGTCCCGAACCTGAAGACAAACAAGACATTGACCGCAGACCTGAACTATGCTTACAGCAATTCAGGCTACGATGTCCGTGTAACCGGTTATTATACAGCCATCAAGGACCAGTCCAAGGTGATGAGCTTCTACGACGATGCGCAGAACTCCTTCGCCAACTTCGCGATGAGCGGTATTGACCAGCGTCATATCGGTCTCGAGCTCGGTTTCAAGGTGCCGCTTCCGGTTCCGAACCTTGCTCTCCAGGGTGTGGTCTCCTACGGCCAGTTCGTTTATACTTCCAACCCTAAGATGTACCAGACTTATGACAACAGCGCGGCTATCGTCGAGGATACCTATGGCGTGACCATCCCTTACTGGAAGAGTCATCCTACTGCTGATGGCAAGACTGTAAAACATTATGTTTCAGGCACTCCGCAGCTTGCTACAAGTCTCGGCCTGTCTTGGAACAAGAACTACTGGTTCGTGGATGCAGACGTGGACTACTTCGACTTCGCATACCTGGACATGAACCCTCTTTACAGGACCGACATGGCTACCTCAGGTCCGGACAAGACCGTTACTCCTACCGAAATCGAGTATATGGCCGCTCAGGAGAAGTTCAAGGGTGCTGTTCTTGTCAATGCGAGTGTGGGCAAGTCCTGGTACATCAAGAGAAACTACCAGCTCGGCTTCTCTCTTCAGGTGAAGAACATTCTCAATACTACGAATCTCCGCACCGGCGGTTACGAGCAGACCCGTCTCGTGGACAATACCGTGAGCAAGGAGCGTTACTACAGGTTTGATTCCAAGTATTTCTACATGAGCGGAATCAACTATATGTTGAACATTTATTTCAGATTCTAATATGAACAAGATATTTAACATAATCGGAGCTGCGGCTGTTTCACTGGCAGCGCTCGCTTCCTGCGACGAATGGGAGCCGGTCTTCACCGGGGATTATGGCAAGGCCGACGTCTATACGCCGGTGACATTGACCCCGAACACTACGATACTGGATCTCAAGAAGTTATACACTACTCCGGGAACTCCTGTGACAATCAGTGATGACATCGTTATCGGCGGTCAGGTGATTTCCGAGGACAGGTCCGGCAATGTGTACAAGAGTCTTTATATCCAGGACGCGACAGGCGGAATCGAGCTTAAACTCGGCAAGAACGGTCTGTACAATGACTACAAACTCGGTCAGTGGGTATATGTGAAGTGCAGCGGTCTTACTCTCGGTGCATACAACGGTATGGTCCAGCTCGGCTGGGAGAGCAATGACTCCAAGTACGAAACATCCTATATCGAGGTGCAGTATATCATTGACACACACATATTCAGAGGCGAGATCGGAACGCCGGTAGCAGCCAAGAAAATAACGGATTATAAGGAGCTTCTGGTGGATGGGGATCCTAATAAGGGCTTCAAGCCGGAACTCGTGGGCAGCTACGTGGAACTCGACGGCCTTACCTACGGAAATCAGATTTTCCTGCTCGTCTATATCGACCCGAACAAGGATACGAGCGACAATGACAACCGTATCTTCTTCTCTGACAAGACTTGGGGCGTAACCACTTGGGCCATGTCCAAGCAGGGCTTCCTCAATTATCTGAACAGCGGCGTTTTCGATGAGGGAAAGACCAATACAGGCCGCAAGGTCACTGACTTGAAGAAGGAATTGACGAAGAACGCTTCCGCCTATACCATCAGCCAGTATTTCAAGATGGGCTCTATAGATATTCAGATCCGTACCAGCGGCTACTCGAAATTTGCTGACACCCAGATTGACAAGAAGATTCTTAATGAGGGCGCGAAGATCAATGTAAAAGGAATTCTGACCACATACAAGGGCAGTGCTCAGTTCACTCTCATTGACCTTGATGGCGTGGAAATAGTCAAATAGTTCATTATGAAAAAGATATTTATTTTGGGAGCGACGATTATGATGATGTCGGCTTGTAATTGCAATCCTTTCATGAAGGAATGGACGTTGGAAGGCGGTTATCCTCCTTTCGACAAGATCAGAGTCAGCGACTATGTTCCAGCTGTGAAAGAGGGTATCAAGCAGCAGGCGGCCGAGGTCGATGCCATCGTGGCCAATGCAGAGGCTCCGACTTTCGAAAACACCGTCGCAGCGTACGAACTCTCCGGAAAATTGCTTGCCAAGACTCTCGGGGTTCTTTACAATGTTTCCGAGTCAGATGCGACTCCGCAGATGCAGGAGGTGATGGACGAGGTTACTCCTCTTGTTACCGCAGCATCTGACAACATCTTCATGAATCCGGGGTTCTTCGCCCGCGTAAAAGCGGTTTTGGACAATGCTGAAGCTCTCGACCGCGAGCAGTATGTCGTTACCAAGAAGCTGTATGACAGCTTTATAGACAATGGCGTGGCTCTCGGTGAGGCTGAACAGGCCCGTTTCAAGGAAATCAGTTCCGAGCTGGCTGTGCTTCAGCAGAAGTTCGGCAACAACCTTCTCGCGGAGAGCAATGCTTTCAAGTCCGAGATCGGCATTCCGGTTTCGTCTTATCCTGTATTCATGACCACCTGCGAGGACAGGGCAAAGCGCGAGGCCGCTTTCAAGGCCTATTCTTCCCGAGGAAATCATGACAATGCCAATGACAACAAACAGGTTATCCTGGATATCATGCGTCTTCGTACCGAGAAGGCTCAGCTTCTCGGATATGATTGTTCCGCTGACCAGATTTTGAGCGACAAGATGGCTCATGACCATCAGACCGTGGATGCTTTCCTCAGCAAGATTATGGTGAAAGCTGTGGCGAAGGCCAAGGAGGAAGTCGTTGAAATGCAGAAGTTTATGGACAAGGACATTGAGGCCGGCATCCTTCCTGCAGGTACGAAGATCCAGCCGTGGGACTGGTGGTATTATGCGGAGAAAGTGCGTAAGGCACAGTATGACCTCGATGAGAACGTGACCAAGCAGTATTTCCAACTGGACAATGTCCGCATGGGTGTGTTCGCTGCGGCTGAAAAACTCTATGGCGTCAAGATTGTCCCTGTTGAGGGCCTTCCTGTATATAATCCTGAGGTGAAAGTGTACAGAGTCCTGGATGCGGACGGCTCCGAGCTCAGCCTCTTCCTTACTGACTACCTTCCGCGCAGTACCAAGCGTGGCGGTGCATGGATGTCCAACTTCCGTGAACAGTATGTGGATGCTGCCGGCAAGGATATCCGTCCTATCGTCATCAATGTCTGCAACTTCGGCCAGCCGGAGGATACGGTGACAATGCTTACCATCGACGAGGTCCAGACCGCGTTCCACGAGTTCGGTCATGCATTGCACGGAATGCTCACGAAATGCCGTTACGTGGACGTGAGCGGTACCAATGTTACCCGCGATTTCGTGGAGACATTCTCCCAGTTCAATGAAAACTGGGCGTTCCAGCCTGAGATTCTTGCCGAGTATGCTCATAACTATCAGACCGGCGAGGTGATTCCGGATTCATTGGTTGCCAAGATCAACAATTCACTGAAGTTCAACCAAGGTTTCATGACCACCGAGCTTTGCGCCGCTTCCATCTTGGATATGAAATGGCATGAACTCGGTCCTGATACCGACTGGAACAGCTTGGATATCACCGCGTTCGAGAATGAGGTATGCAAGGAGATGGGGCTCATCGGCGAGATTATCCCACGTTACCGCAGCACGTATTTCAACCACACTTTCGGCGGCGGTTACAGTGCCGGCTACTACGGCTACCTCTGGTCAGAGGTCCTGGACAAGGATGCCTTCGAGTTCTGGCAGAGCAATGGTCTCTGGAATCCTGAGATGGCCAGGAAGTTCCGCAGCCTCTTCCTCGAGAAAGGCGGCAGTGAAGAGCCGATGATCCTCTACCACGAGTTCCGTGGCGCCGATCCGGATCCGGACGCTCTCGTCCGTGCCCGCGGTCTGGAGTAGATTTTAGTGCAGCGCGTAAAAGGCTCTGCCTTAACAGTTTAAGCGTTTTCAGAGTTGCAATATCATCAACTCTGAAAACGCTTATCTTATTGATAAACAATACTTTGCGCGCTGCGTCTATCCCCGGATTTGTTTTTTTTGCAAATAGTTTGTACATTTGTAACTGTATGAGTACAAAGGATATAATACGAGGAATGAGAGAGGTCGCTTCTCATGTGTTGCCGAAGGGTGCAGAAGTCATCCTTTTCGGTTCGAGAGCACGTGGAGATGCGCGAACTGATTCCGACTGGGATATCCTTATACTGATTGATGGTGGAAAAGCCACCGGTGAAGACTTTGAGAAATTTGCCTATCCTTTCGTGGATTATGGCTGGTCTGTAGGCGAACAGATTAATCCATTAATTTATTCTTTTGAGGATTGGAGCAAGAGAAGCATTACTCCATTTTACAAAAATGTTCAATTGGAAGGAGTTAGCCTATGCCGTTAACCGACGAAGAAAGAAAAGCAATTGTCGTATATCGACTTGAAAAGGCGGAGGGAGTTTTCGTTGAGGCTGAAGATTGTGCTTCGATGGAACATTGGACGCTCGCGGCTAATCGCTTGTATTATGCTGCTTATTATGCTTCCTCAGCCCTTTTGGTTAGCGCCGGATTGATGGCGAAAACACATGAAGGTACAATTGGAATGATTGGCCAGCATTATGTACGAACCGGCGTATTGACTAAAGAAGATGGCGCTCTGTTAGCTCGATTACAGAATATGCGTCATACTGGCGATTATGATGATTTCTTAGATTGGACCCGGGAGGATGTAGAGCCTTGTTTCCCAAAGGTCGACGCCTATATCGAAAAGATTAAGTCCATTATTTACAATATGGCAACGGAAGGCTGATATCCTGAAAGGGATATTAAAAGAATGCGATGAACAGGAAAAGGGAGGCGGGGAGAGCGGTGCGGAGTTCCTTCAGGGCAAGGTTCAGGTGATTCTCCACGGTTTTCTTCTTGATGTTCAGAATTGACGCAATCTCATCATTGGACCGGTTCTCGAAGCGGCTCATCACGAATACTTTGCGCCTCTGCTCAGGCATGCGTTCCACTACCGAAGCTATGAAAGCTTCCTTGTCTTTCATGTCAATGACTTCTTCCACCATCTGATCATATGGAATGTCCGCAATTACGGAACTGTTGCGGAATCTGTCCTTCTTCATGAAGTTGATCGTCTGGTTCAGACTCATCCGATAGAGGTAGAAGCGGAGCGAAGTGATGTCAGGAAGTGCCGCACGCATGAGCCAGAGCTTGATGAATACTTCTTGAGCCACATCAGATGCATCCTCTCTTGTCGGCAGAATGCTGCTCATGAAGCCGTGGACCACAGGATAATAAACATCGAAAAGAGACCTGAACGCGCTTCTGTCGCCCGCAGCAGTGCGTTCCATCAACACTCTTTCTTCTATCTCCGTAAACATCTGTGTTATATTGAATTATGGTGATACGTCCGATTGCTCTCCGCTCACATCCACAAAGATATAACAAAATTATGCGAAATGTGTCGCTGTTACAAAAAATTAAAAAAATCAGGAAAAAATTGAAATTCCATTGGGTGTGAGCTGGCATTTTGTTGTCTTATCGGTGTTTTGACGACCACATCTGATAACAACAGACTATGACCAATAACGATATCCGCAACGAGTGGGAAAAGCATTTCGGCAACACAATGCCGGAAAAAGAACTGGATGACGCTTTTGACAAGGTGATGTCTTCAGCGGACCGCCGCGAGAAAGCTCAGTCGGCAATTATGCGCATCGGGTTCCGTCAGCGAATCCGTCGAATCGCATTGACCTGCGCCTCGGCAGCGGCAATGCTTATTTTCGTCCCGTGGATTACATTGAAACTTAATGGCAGAATCGCGGACAAGCAGGCGGCAATCGCAGAAAGCCCGAGACTCTGCGAAGTCTCTACACACAACGGCGAAACCCGCGAGATAATATTGCCGGACAACTCCAGAATTACGCTCAATGCCGGGTCGGTGCTGATCTATCCGGAAAAGTTCAGCAGTACTGAGCGCACCGTATTCCTTTCCGGTGAGGCGATTTTCGAAGTGACTCATAATGAGGCGCTTCCGTTTATGGTGAACACGGCTGACCTCACCATCCAGGTGCACGGAACCACATTCAATGTGAATGCATATCCGGAGGCACGCGGCATTTCGGCGACATTGTGTGAAGGCAGCATCTCTGCGACATTGAAAGGAAGCGGCGAAAGCATCCTTATGGTTCCGAACGAACGTCTCGATTACGACAGACAGACCGGGAAGTCCTCCATACTCCGTGTCAATTCGGCAGAAGATACCGCATGGAAACGCGGCGACATGTGTTTCCGCTCAGAGAATATCCATACGATTGTCAAGGCGATTGAGCGCAAATACGGTATAAATACTTATATCACCTCCGGGAAGTACGATGACATGATATTGACAGCCAAGTTCATACAGGGCGAGTCCATGGAGCAGATGCTCGGTGCGATATGCAAACTTGTACCTGGGATGAAGTACAGTATAGAAAACGGCTGCATATATATAAGGTAGATCCGGTACGCCGGTCCGGACGACCACACCACAAAGAAACATAACTTGAACTAAATATTAATAACTAAGTCTATGAAGCAGATTAAACATTATCTGATCGCGCTTCTCCTGACCATTATGCCGGTCATCGGGGTTCACGCCCAAAATATTGTCGTGAATTTCCAGGCCGGGCCAATGACAGTCAGGCAGGCGTTTGAAGCTATTGAGCATCAGCTGGGTATGACAATAGCTTACAACGAGAGTCTTCTCGACGTGAACAGGCAGGTTACTCCGCCATCCGGAAAACCGGTGCTTGAAGCTATGACTGCAATCCTCGAAGGAACAGGAATGCAGGCCGGCATCGACGGAAAAATAATCCTCGTTGTGAAAGCTGAACAGAAAGCTGTCAGCCAGGTCGAATACAAAGGAAAAGTAGTGGACGCGTCAGGACCGGTTCCCGGCGCAATGATTATGCTCGACGGCAAGAAGGACAATGTCGCCATGACCGATATTGACGGCCAGTTCTCCATCCAGGCCGCTCCGGGACGCACATTTGTCGTGTCAATGATGGGCTACAAGGACTACTCGTCAAGATTCGGCAGCCAGACCGCCGGCATTGTCATAAACCTGGAAGAAGACATTGACCTTCTCGAAGAATCAGTCGTGGTCGGCTACGGTGTCCAGAAGAAGGTGAACCTCACCGGAGCGGTAGGTGTCATCAGCGGTAAAGACCTGAACAACAGGCCAGTAACCAATGCTGCGCAGGCTCTCCAGGGCGCAGACCCGTCACTCCTCATGAGCATGAGCAGCGGTTCTATCGAGGGCAAGCAGTACAATGTGAAAATCCGCGGACAGGTGTCATTGAACTCGGGCAGCCCGCTGATACTCGTGGACGGAATCGAATCGTCATTGACACAGGTCAATCCGAACGACATCGAGTCGGTGTCAGTGCTCAAGGATGCGTCGTCATGCTCCATCTATGGCGCCACAGCATCTGCCGGCGTGGTTCTCATCACCACCAAGAGCGGTAAGTCAGGAGACCTGAAAGTGACTTACAACGGACGTGGCGGCGTGGCATTCAACACCACCCGCACGGATTTCGTGACTACGGGTTATGACTATGTGACCCTCTCCAATGAATTTACCAAGAACTCGCCAAAGGGCTATAACGCATGGAATTACACCGATGAGGAAATGCAGATGCTCTACGACCGCAGGTTCGACAAGACGGAAAACCCTGACAGGCCGTGGGTCTATACCAATGACAAAGGCAAATACCGCTATCTCGGAAACTTCGACTGGTACGGCTACGTGCTCAAGAGGACAAGGCCGGAAACAGAACACAATGTCACCATCAATGGTGGAAATGACAAGATAAACTACTATGTCAGCGGCCGTTACCTCTATCGCGAGGGCGTATTCAACAATGCCAGCGAGGATATCCTGAACGGGTATTCTTTCCGCGCGAAGGTAAACGCGAAGGTAAAACCATGGCTCCGCTACACCGGAAACTTAAGCTATGAAGGATCTGCCTACAACTACGGCGGATTCTGGGAGCAGGACGGCTCCGAGGACCTGAAGTCAGAGGGTATTCTCTGGAACATTACTCAGAACATCAGCCCGACCATCGTCCCGGTAAACCCTGACGGCACTACCACAATGTACACCAACGGCATCCAGTTCGCCGATTCTCCTATCGCATCAGGACGAGGCGGCGTCTTCACGGACGGCAGGAACAAGAACTCCAGGAAGGTCGGCTACTGGGTGGTCACCAACAGACTCGTGTTCGACCTTACCAAGTGGCTGAACATCACAGCAGACTACACTTACAGAAGACGTGACAACCTGAACAGCTACCGTTCTTATCCTACCGCCAACACCTGGGACAAGAACATGAAGAAGATTACGGAAATGACAAACGGTTCCATCTACGACTTCTATCAGGAGGGCCGTTCCTACCTCAACGGGCATGTCGCCAATGCTTATCTCAATGTGAACAAGTCTTGGGGTAAACATAATTTCACGGCAGTGGCCGGAGCGCAGCTTCAGGACTACAGGTCATCCACATCGACCATCCGCCAGAAAGGCTCCATCTCCGACAAGCTTGCATTCATCAACATGGCGCAGGGTACCATCGAGAGAGCCGACGAAAGCAACACCGCTTACAGGACATTGGGCTTCTTCGCCAGAGTGAACTATGACTATGCCGGCAAATATCTGTTCGAGATTTCCGGCCGCCAGGACGGTTCTTCCCGTTTCGCAAGAGGAAACAGATGGGCATTCTACCCGTCCGCGTCAGCCGGCTGGCGTATCTCCGAAGAAAAATTCTGGGGCAACCTGAAAAACTGGTGGGACAATGCCAAGATTCGTGTCTCCTACGGTTCCCTCGGCAACCAGCAGGTAAGCAACTACTCGTATATCAGCACATTGTCCACGTCAATGATGAACTATACCTTCGACAGCACCAATCTTGCCGGCAAGGTCAGCACGCCTGGTGCCATCACTGAAGGCCTCACATGGGAAACGGTCATTACCTATAACCTGGGATTTGACCTCGGATTCCTCAGCAACAGATTGACAGCCAGTGCCGATTTCTATATCAGGGACACCAAGGACATGCTTACCTCTTCGCAGGAACTTCCGGCAGTATTCGGAACCAGCTCTCCGAAAATCAATGGAGCGGACCTCCGGACCAAGGGATATGAAATAACATTGACCTGGAAAGACCAGGTGAAACTGGCGGGCCGTCCGTTCTATTACTCGGTTTCCGGTTCCCTCGGCGACTACGTGACGACCATTACGAAATTCGACAACCCTACCAAGTCCCTCAGCCAGCATTATGTAGGAAAGCGGCTCGGTGACATCTGGGGATACCAGGTGGCAGGTCTGTTCAAGACGGATGCGGAAGCCGCTGAGTATCAGGCCAGGATCAATGACAGGGCGGTCAACAACTCCGTCTATTCCTGCGGCGTGGCTGCGCTTGCCAAACTGAAGGCCGGCGATGTCAAGTTTGTGGACAGAAACGGTGACGGCGTCATCAACACCGGCGACAACACGGTGGGCAAACCGGGAGACCGCTACATCATCGGAAACAGCCTTCCGCGATACACCTATTCATTCAGAGGAGACATTGACTGGTATGGTTTCAACCTCTCGGTATTCTTCCAGGGAATAGGACACTGCGACTGGATGCCTCCTAAGACCTGCTCATATTTCTGGAGCCTCTACGGCTTCCCTGCATCCTCGTTCGTGCCTACGGACTTCGAGTCGAAAACGTGGACTGAGGACCGCAGAAACGCATATTTCCCTAGAAGACGTGGTTATACCACATATTCCGGCTCCGCACTCGGCGTAAATACCGACAGGTATCTCCAGAATGCTGCCTACATCCGCCTGAAGAACATAACGCTGGGCTATACCCTCCCTATCAAGCAGAACAAGGCTGTGGAGAAAATCCGCATCTATGCTACCGGAGAAAACCTCTGGTACTGGTCTCCGATGAAGAGACACTCTAAATACATCGACCCTGAGGTGGCTACGGCATCTTCCAACCAGAGTGATGACTGTATCTATCCATTCTCAAGGACCGTATCTCTCGGAATTGACATAACCTTCTAAAACAGAGAATGAACATGAAAAAGATATACACTATTTTTATTTCAGGGCTGTCAGTGCTCGCGTTCTCGTCATGCGAGGGCTTTCTGGACAAATTCCCTGAAACGAGCCTCTCTCCGGAGACGTTCTACACCAGCGAGAAAGAGCTCGAACTGGCCACCAACGGCTTCTACACGATACTGCCTTCCCCGGACAACACGACCGACGGCGCACTTCAGGACAATGACCTCGAATACCATGTCGCCCTGAGCAGCTTGCAGATGGGCAACCGCTCCGCTGAAAACGAATCTTGGAGTTCAAGCACATGGTCCAACCTGAGGGCATTGAACTACTATCTCGAACATTCGGTAAACTGTACGAGCGAGGATATCCGCAAGAAATACGACGGCGTCGCCTATTTCTTCAGGGCAATGTTCTATTATGAAAAAGTCCGCAAATATGGCGACATCCCTTGGTATGACCATGTGATTTCAGCCAATGACAAGGCTTCGCTCTACCGAGCACGCGACAGCAGGGGCTTCGTGATGCAGAAAATCATGGAAGACCTGGACAAAGCCATTGACGGACTGCCTGTTACATGGACGGAAGGCGTCTACAGGATAAACAAATATGCTGCATACGCATTCAAATCCCGCGTAGCCCTCTTCGAAGGAACATGGAGAAAATACCATGACGTTCCGGACGAGACCTACACGAAGGACGACGGCACGCAGCTGACATTGTCATCAGAATATTTCCTCCGTCAGTCGGCAGATGCCGCGAAGGCCGTCATTGACTACGGAAAATACAAGATGTACAAGGGCGAGACCATCGTCAAGGGCCAGCCTTACAGGGACTTCTTCGTGCTGGAAGATGCCGAGACCAGTGAGACGATCCTGTCCAGAAGGTATCTCTATACCGATGAGATGAACATCCGCCACGGAGTGCAGTTCAAATACAAGAACCAGAGGCACTCCCTCACCAGAGCGCTTGCATATCACTATCTTATGGCAGACGGCACGCCGTTCCAGAGCCAGGAAGGATGGCAGACGATGCAGTATAACCAGGAGTTCAAGAATCGTGACCCCCGTATGGCTCAGACCATCGCGGCTCCTGACTATGTGGCCGTGGGCACGGATGCTTCCACCAAATATTATCCGAGCTGCAAGGACTATGACAGAAGCGGCTACAGGCCTATCAAGTACTTCTCTGATGATACTCATGACGGCGCGGGCACATCGACTACCGACTATGCCATATTCAGATATGGCGAGGTCCTCCTGAACTACGCCGAAGCCAAGGCCGAACTCGGAGAAGCCGACCAGACCGTCATTGACCAGACTGTCAATGTCATACGCGCCCGCGTAGGCATGCCTGCCCTTGACGTGACGAAGGCGAACGGCACTCCTGACGCATTCCTCAGCTCATACTACACCGACAAGCATCTGGACGGACCGGACAAGGGCCTCATCTTGGAAATCAGGCGTGAGCGCACTGTGGAACTGGTGAATGAAGGCTTCCGCCTCTGGGATATGCTGCGCTGGCACGAAGGACAGCAGCTATGTCCGGCCTCCAATACATTGGGACCTGGCTTCATCGGCTGCTGGTTCCCTGGACTCGGCGAATATGACATGAACAATGACGGTACTCCTGACCTCTGCATCTACACCGGCACCAAGCCGTCTACGGACTGCGAGAACACATTGGACGTATCAGAAGGCAAGGAAAACACTCTTTCAGAAGGTACGAGCGGATATCTCATCCAGTTCAAGGACCAGTCTTACAAGTGGGAGGAGAAGGACTATCTCTATCCTATTCCTGTGAAACAGATACAGATATACCCTAAGGACGAGGCGACGGGAGAGAGCGTATTGACACAGAATCCGGGATATTAACAGACATTGACAACATGAAAAGTTCTAGAATATTATTATCAGTATTTGCCGCAGCTCTGGTAATGGGCTGCAGCGAGTACGACGATTCCGCCCTTTGGAAAAAGGTCGATGAGGCCCAGAAGCAGCTGGCGGAACTTTCCGCTTCTCTGACGCAGCTGGAGGGCCAGGTGGCTCTCCTCACCGCTGCCAAGACCGGAGGAGTCATCACGGACATCAAGGAAAATCCGTCAGGTGGCATCACCATTACCTATACTACTGCAGACGGCAGGACCGCTACGGCATCCGTCGCCACGAAAGACGACCTCTCTGATGCGGATATCATCGGCACGAGAGAAGAGAACGGTGTGCTCTACTGGACCATTACCGTCAAGGGAAAGACCACCGTCCTGACAGACAAGGACGGGGCCAAGATTCCTGTTTCCGGCCGCGAGCCTTCGTTTACCACTGACAAGGACGGATATTGGATGGTCAATGGCGACTATATTCTCGACAGCAATGGGGCGAAGATAAAATCAGAAGGGAAGAAGGCTTCATTGCTCTCAGGCGTTGCGAAAAACGATGACGGCACCGTTACCCTCACATTGGCAGACGGCTCTACGGTTACAGTGGAGACGAGCGAAAGCTTCTCACTTACAGTTTATTACGAAGGTTCTCCGGTGAAAGGCGAGATTAAAGTGGCGGACGGAGTGAAGAGCCTGGAGCTTACATATAAGCTGACCGGCAAGGCGGCGGAGAAGGCTTCCGTAAGGGTAACCAGAGCGGAAGGCGTCGAGGTAAGCATTGACCTGAAAGCTGAAAAGGTGAAAATTGCGGTTCCGGACGACCTTCGCAAGGCGCGGTTTACGATCATTGCAGCAGGCGAGGACGGCCGCATGGCTGCACGCACCATTTATCTGCGCGGAACGTTCTCGGTCGAGACGGAGAACGACCTCTGGAGCACGGTCGAGAAGAAACTTCTGGCCCCGGGCTGCAACTATTACAGCATGGAGTTCAAGAAGATCGCCAGGAAAATGCACGTGCTGGAAATCGACCTCACGAACCCTGCCATCGAAGTCACCACGTCTTATGCGGACGACATTGTTCCGAATCCGAACGGCAACAAGAACGGCAACAACGGCTTCAACCTCCGCGAGACGCTGTCGCAGCTTTGTGCGCGCAAGACCGCTGAAGGTCAGGATGTTATCGCCGGTATCAATACCGGGTTCTTTGATTCCAACGACGGTTTCACCAGAGGTCCTCACATCGAGGAGGGCGAACTCGTCTATATGAACAATCCTGCGGTCGCGAGCAACCTCAGCAACCACGCCTGGGCATTCACCATCTTCAAGGACAACACCGCATCCTGCGGAAAGAAAGTGTTCTCCGGCAAGATCAAAATCGCCGACAAGGAGTACAAGTTCTATTCTGTCAATGATACACTCGTCCGCGGGAACAATGCTTCCCATATGAAGTCTTATCCGATAAATCTCTACACATCCAAGTACGTGAAAACCCCTCATGCGGAACGTCCTGACCTGGTAAACAAGCTGAGCGCCAAGGCTCTGTATGTTACAGCCAAGTATTCTGCGGCCAACATGACGGTTAACGACGGCTGGTTCAGGGCTACCGTTACGGCAATGGCTGACGGCAGGACTACGGCTCTGGAAGAGGCTCCATACCTTACGGACAAGAAGGAAGTCGGCATTCAGATTACCGGAGATACTGCCGAGGAAATCTCCAAGGCGGTAAAGGTAGGAGATGAAATCCAGCTCTGCGCAGAAATGACGGTGAACGGAGAGGTGAAACCTATCTTTACACAGAACTCCACCATGTGGCAGTTCGTTACAGACGGACAGAATACACTCAACACGGTGCCTGCAAACCATACTTTCAGGACATTGTCCGATCCGATGACATTCGCTTGCGTGGACAGGAGCGGCTCCCGTATCATGCTCGTCGAAATCGACGGCAGACAGGAAGGCTTCTCCATAGGCGTCAATGCTGAAGAAGTCACCGATATTTCCCTGCGTCTCGGAGCCTGGAACGCAACCCGTTTCGACGGCGGCGGCTCTTCTGCAATGTGGGCAAAGAAAGACGGCATGTCCGGCCTCGTGAGCCGTCCGAGTGACAAGAAGGGCGAACGCAGCTGTATGAACTACATGTATGTACGTATTAAGAAATAGGACGATATGAAAAAGATAAATATAATATTGTCAATGTTCCTGGCGGCTGCCGCTTTAGGCTCTTGCTCTTATGATTCTTCAGAAATCGAAGGCAGCATAACGGAGCTTGAACAGCAGATCGCTGCATTGGAACAGAAGGCGGGAGATCTGGAGACGCAGCTCAAGTCCGTTTCCGATTTCACCTCCGGCAATTTCATCTCACGTGTGGGAACCGATGAGAAGGGGAACTACGTAATCACTTACAAGACAGCCGGCGGCGAGAAGAAGACCGTCACGCTGGCCAAGGCTTCCGACCTGAGCAAGGCTCCTATGATCGGAGTAGCGGAAGATGGCGGGACAATGTATTGGCGTCTTACCAAGGACAATGGCGCTTCATGGGAGTGGATTCTCGGAAAAGACGGCAACAAGATGCCGGTCGCCACATCAGTGCCTGAAATCGGCATTGACAAGAACGGTGTCTGGACAGTGAACGGCAAGAGCACGGGCGTGCTGGCGAGCGACACTACGAACAGCCTGTTCAAATCCGTGGAAATCGACGCGGAGACAGGTCTGGCAGTGTTCACATTGACCGACGGAAGCAGCTTTTCGGTTACATACAGGGAAGCCCTTGGCATCACGTTCTCCACACCGTCATTCCTCGCCATAGAGGATTACGGTACTGCCGTGACGGTGAACTATACTCTTACCGGCACACTGGCGAAAGATGCTGTGGTGGACTATCTTACAGCCTATAACGTGAATGTGGAAGTTAGTGAAGGCCTGAAAAGAATTTCCGTGACCATGGAAAGCGGCGCTGAAGAAGGCAATACCGTCATCATGGTAACGGCAGGGGACGAGGTGGTCTATAAGCCGCTGTTCTTCACATACGGCAAGACCGTCATTGATTTCGAAAGCTATATCAAGAACAATGAACTGATTACCCCGATGGGCGAGCCGGTCATCAACCTCGGAGGCGACATGACTCCGTTCACCATCAGAGTTTCACACAATATCGATGTGGAATCATCTGTGGCCACTGAAAACGCTTCTTGGCTCAAAGTCGTGGGAACCAAGGCATTGACCACATCGGAATTCAATTTCGTGGCCGAGTATTTCGAGAGCAAGACCAATACCCCGCGCGAAGGCCGCATCATATTGAAAAACAGCCTGTACGACGTATCTACCGCCATTGTGGTGAAGCAGTCTCCTGTAGTGATCGGAGGCGGTGGTGGTGACACCCCGTCAGAAGACAAGGGCATTGCCGATGTCGGGACATTCATGGAATTCGTCAGAAGCGTCAATGCCGGCGCATCCACATCCCGCTGGGAGAATGCTGACGGGGAAGTCTGTCTGCTCGCGGACATTGACCTGACAGGCATCGAGTGGACGCCGATCGGAAGCGCGACAGGCGTAGGCTCAGGTGCCCCTACGTATGAATTCGGTAATGCATTTACCGGTAAATTCAACGGCAAAGGCCACAGTATCACCGGAATAAGCTGGACTTGCGACATGAGCAAGAACAATGTTTACGGTCTCTTCGGAGCTGCAAACGGAGCCACGATCAGAAACCTCATCATTGGTACAGAAGGCGATGCCATCACATTGACCGGAACCCCTGACATCACACCTTCAGTCGCAGGCGTCGTCGGATATGCCGAGAACACGACTATCGCGAACGTGACGAACAATGTCAGCATCATCCTCGAAGGCGAATGCCCTCAGGCGATGCCGAGCAGCCTTGCCGGAATCGTCGGCAGCGGTTTCAATGTCACCGTCGGCGGCAAGACCAAGGACAATGCTGTGGTGAACAACGGCGATGTTCTCGTCAAGTCCAAGGTTGCCAATGCGCAGGCGGGCGGTACGGGATTGCAGGTGGCAGGTATCATGGCATATGTAAACAAAGGCACCGGCAGCCAGTTCATCAATTGTACGAACAATGCACATATCACCGGACCTAACGGACGTGGCGGCGGTATCCTTGCATCAATCTACGGAACTGAAAAGGCAGGCAACAAGGTGACCGTCAGCAAGTGCGTCAACAACGGACTGCTCGAAGACAACTATCTCGACCATGAAGGTTATTCCAATGCCAAGAGAATGGGCGGCATCATCGGCGGTTCAGAGGCTGCGAACGTCTCAGTGGAATCCTGCACGAACAACGGAAACATCTTCTCGCATACGGGATGCCGTGCAGGCGGATTCGTGGGACATTTCAAGGGCGGCGTCATCGCAGGATGTGCCAATACAGGTATCATTCTCAGCAAGATAACCCCGCAGAATGAAGACCACACCGGTGGTGACGGCCCTGGCTGGGCAGCAGGTTACTGCAACATAAAGATTACCGGCTGCACACGTGGCGGAAAGGTAGGCGAATGGGCTGAATACAAGGACAAGCCTGAACAGGCACCGGACGCTACCATCTACAATGCTTACGGATACCAGAACTCCAAGTATTTCAATGCTGCTGACAACCAATAATTTGAATACAATGAAACGTATAACATACATATTGCTTACCTTCATCATGGCAGTCTGCGCTGTCTCATGTTCGTTCGACGAGAGCGGATTGGACAGCAGGCTGGATGCCGTGAAAGAAAGGATAGAGGCTCTTCAGTCAAGGATTGATGAGGCGAACGGTCAGGTGGAGTCTCTCGGACTTCTCACCTCCGGCAATGTCGTGACTTCAGTCGAGAAGAACAGTGACGGAAGCTACGTGCTTACATATCTTGACAGCAAGAATGAGAGCAAGACCATGGTAATCGCGGCCATGGACCAGATGATCAATGTCCCTGTAATCGGTGTCCGCAAGGATGAGAACGGACTGTATTACTGGACTGTCACTACAGGTGGCGAAACCACGGACATCACCGTGGACGGCAAGCCTGTGCCGGCAGCAGGAAAGACACCTGTCATTTCTGTGGATGCACAGGGCTTCTGGACTGTGGACGGGGAACGCATTCTCAATGAAAATGGCGTACCCGTTGAGGCCAAAGACGGAAACACTGCCATCTTCAAGAGCATTGCCACGGATGCCGACGGTAATCTATCGGTTACTCTCGGAAACGGGACCTCGCTCACGATTCCTGTGCAGAACTCATTGAACCTCAGCGTGTCATCAGCATTGAACCTGACGATTTCGAATCTCGGGCAGGTCCTCAAGATCAGGTATGACGTCACCGGAAGCAAGGCTGAAGGCGCGATTGTGGCGATTGCGGAAGCGAAATCCGTGACGGCGTCTCTGGACAAGACGGCGAAGGAAGTGTCCGTGTCCTTCGGAAGCACTTTCGAGTCGGGACACCTCATCCTGATGGCGACCGACCTGGACAAGGTGACGGTGCTGCGTCCGGTTTTCTTCGACAAGGCCAAAGAGACCAAGATTCTCATAAATACGGCGGAAGACCTCATGAACTTCGCCAAGGGTGTCAATGCTCAGGACGGTACTGAAAGCATGGATGTTTACCTGGAGAAGGATATCGACATGTCATCCGTAAGCAACTGGACTCCTATAGGAAACGGAACTTTCTCAGGCACGGCGGTAAGCGGTGCTGCATTCAAGGGTACATTCTATGGCAAGAACCACACTATCAAGGGATTGAAGATGGTTGTGCCTGCTGATGCCCCTGCAAGAACGACATGCGGTCTGTTCGGCGTCATTTCCGGCGCTACCGTGAAAGATGTGAACATCGGCGAGGGCTCTACCCTTACATCGTCTTCTGTGACAATGACTTGCGGCGGAGCTGTGGCTGGTGCCGTGGTGAACTCCACCATAGACCATTGTTCTTCACTGGCTTCGTTCGATATCTCGGGCGGTGCGGAAAATATCGGCCAGAGGTTCGGCGGCGTGGCCGGTTCCGTCTATTCGGCAGGCGAAATCGTCGCACAAGTTGTGAACTGTACCAATTTTGGTACGTTCAAGTCCGTGAACAAGACCAACAGCAAGAACGGCGGCACTGCATTCTCCATCGGAGGAGTCGTCGGCTTTGCTGAATCAGCATCTACCGCTCTGCGGGCGATGGTCAAGTCTTGCGACAACTACGGTGCAATGAATGTGCAGGCTTCCCGTAATGCGGGAGTCGTGGCGACATTGAACAAGAACGCGACCGTGGAGGGCTGCAAGAACTATGGTGAGATTACCAATACCGACACGAAGGCATCCAACACCCGTGTGGCAGGTATCGTGTCGGCATTGAACATCCAGACTTCCGCAATCAACTGCGTGAACAAGGGTAATGTGACATTTGCCGTAGCCGGAAATACCACTCAGGGCTATGCTGCCGGCATCGTCGGCCAGACCAATGACAAGTCTTGCGTGGTGGATGGCTGCGAAAACTATGGAACGGTACGTTCCGACATTTTCAATGCTGCCGATCCGCTGAAGAAGTTCATTGCCATAATTGTAGCCAACACGAACAACAAGACCTGCACCGTCACGAACAATAAGGTCGGTGGCAAGATCGGTCCTTATTCTGATGAAAGCAATGTCGTTACCATTACGGCCGAGAATTTCTCCGATCATATTTTCTTCACAGCCAAGACCCAGCCGGCCGTAACTACCGGCAATGTCTTCGCGGGTGAGGTCCTTACCAAGGGTATCGCGTCCGCGCAGGACTTCATGGATTTCGCTGCCGCTGTCAATGCCGGTGAATCCCTGGAGAAGTGGCAGGATGAAGCAGGCGGAATCAACCTGCACAATGACATCGACATGTCATCCGTCAAGGATTGGACTCCTATCGGGAACGCGACGTTCGTAAACAGCAAGAATGTGCTTACAGTCACCGGACCGATGTTTACCGGGAAGTTCAACGGACAGGGTTACAAGATCCGCAACTTCAAGATGCACAGCACTGTAGCTACGAAAGGCGGCGTATTCGGATTGTTCGGTGTCATCGGACCGGGCGCAGTGGTGGAGAACTTCACTTTCGAATCCACATGCTCGCTTCTGGTGGAGGCTCCGGGTATAGAGACCTCACATGGCGTGATTGCCGGACTGGTTTACGACGGTACTGTCCGCGACGTGCACAGCTATGCGCCGATGACATTCCGCAGCAAGACAGGCGTCAATAACAAGGCACAGTTCATGTCGCTGATAGGTTACGCCTTTACAGAGAACCAGGACATCATCATAGACAGTGTGGATAATTTCGGCGAAATCGTGGCGGAGAATCGGGATGGTAATGGCCAGGGTGGAGCTACGACATTCCATATTGCCGGTATCCTCGGATTCGGTACGGCGACAGCCGACACACAGCATTTCATTACGGTCTCCGACTGTACCAATGCTGGTAACATGACATCTGCAACTTGCCGTACAGCAGGTATTTGCGCGGCTGCCAACCGCAGGACTAAACTGGTGAACTGCGTGAACCGGGGAAATCAGTTCAATACCTGCCCCGGACCGGACAAGGGACGTATTGCCAATATTGTCTGCAATGTGGCCAATGTATCTTCGCTTACCGGCTGTATCAACTATGGCGACATCATTTCCACTTCAAGCGCCAGGACAGGCGGCATTGCCAATCTTGCGAACAACTGCGAGTTCAGCCGTTGCGCGAACTATGGCAAGGTGCAGACTGACAGTCAGTATCGCGGTCTTTTCTGGGGCTATAACAATGGTGAAGCTTCCTGGAGCAGCTGCGTTGCCGGAGGTACTGTAGGAACTTACAATGGCGGCGAGGGTGTCGATGACGAGTACACTGATGAAGCCAAGGAGAATTATCTCGGCAAACAGGGCGCGAAAAGATCGACATTGACAGACATAACCTACCTTATCGGTACGAAAGATCCTGAGCTGCCTGCCGAGTCCAATGCGAAACTGAAGATTCTCTTTATCGGCAACAGCTTTACCAAGGATGCCGTGGAGCATCTTCCGGGATTGCTTGCCGCTGCCGGCATCAAGGACATCAAGCTTTATCACATGTATTACGGCGGCCGTCGCATTTTCGAGTACACGAACGGTTACACGACTTCCGTAGATTATCATTGCTACAGATGCGAGAACGGTGCGACTACGTGGACGGATGTCACAGGTCATAGCCTGCATGAGATCGTTTCGAGCGACAAGTGGGATATCGTGACGATCCAGGAGCACACCGGACGTGCGGTGGCATGGGATTGGACTGCGAGCCAGAAGGATGCTGTCCAGGGACTTGTGGACAAGGTAAAGGCTGACTGTCCTGAGAAGACGCCGGATTTTTACTTCATAATGTCCCAGGCGTATCACAATATGAACAAGATTGCCACTGCGGACCGGGGCCAGATGAATTTCACCACCACGGAGGAAATGTACAATGTCATCGTCTCCATGACGAAGAAACTCATGGCGGATGTTCCGTTCAAGGATGTCATCGCTACCGGTACATGTCTGCAGAATCTGAGGACTTCTTCGCTGAACAACTCCATGTGCCTGACTCGTGACGGCTATCACATGGATTATGGTATCAGCCGCTATGCCGCTGCCTGCATGATGTTCGAGAAGCTGATTTCTCCGTCTTTCGACAATGTGAAGCTGGATGGCAATGCTTACAGATATAATGTTTCCGATACGAGCGACGGATCATATACTACGCCTGTGACGGATGCCAATGCACCGATTGCGCTCCAGGCGGCGAGATATGCGCTCGATACGCCGTATGTTGTTACGGATGTGAAATAAAATCAGTAATTTAGAGGAAATATATAATTGACAATGAAGAAAATAACATTGACCTTTATTTTTTCAGTTCTCGTTCTGATGCTGGTGCTGCCGGCTTCAGGGCGGGACCTGAAAGTTCTCTACTGGAACATCCAGAACGGAATGTGGTCCGACCAGGGGAACAACTATGATAATTTCGTGGAATTCGTGAAGGAGCAGAATCCTGACATCTGCGTCTGGTGCGAGGCCGAATCACGTTATCGTACCGGCACTGCCGACAAGATGACGGAGTACGACGAATTCTATCTTCCGTGGAACTGGGATTTTCTGGCAAGGCGGTATGGACATCAGTATGTGCTCGTCTGCGGAAAGCGTGATACTTTCCCTCAGGTGATCACTTCCAAGTATCCGATCCGGATTGTCAAGAGGGTAAACGGCAATTGTGACGATATCGTGGTGGTGCATGGTGCCGGCTGGGCGCAGGTGGAAGTCGGTGGCAAGACGATGAACATCGTCACGCTGCATACTTGGCCGCAGAAATATGCGTATAAGGCTGTGAACCAGGCGGAAAGCATCAAGAATCAGGAGGGAGACGAGTTCCGTGCAAAGGAGATGCAGTATATCTGTGAGCAGACAATCGGCACGGTTCCGGAGGCCGCTTCCCAGTACTGGATGATGCTTGGTGATTTCAATGCACGCTCCCGTGTGGACAATCAGATTTATGGCTTGGCCGAGGATGACAAGGCTTTCCTGGTGCATGACTATGTGCGTGGGCATACTCCTTACATCGATATCGTGGAGCGTCTGCATCCCGGTGAGTTCCAGAAGAGTACGCTCTCCGGCAAGCGGATCGATTTTGTTTACATGACCGGTCCGCTATTCAAGAGAGTACGTTCCGCAGAATTCATCTACGACGGTTTCGCGACATTGACCCGCGACCCTCGCCGCCTGAGCAATTTCTGCCATCCGTCCGACCACTCCCCGATCCTCATCACCCTGAAGTTCTGATGGTATGTTTTCCTGATCACATATCTTCGATCGATAGGCAAGCGAAGTGCAGATTGTATTTGCGTATGCGCTTCTCTTTCTCTTTGAGATGAGATGTTTTTTCTTGGAGAAGATTGCTCCGGAATTTGTCTGCATTTCGCTTGACCTCGAAGATATCAGCCTCCTTATCGTCGATATGTATTGCGATGATGTCTATCTCGCATTGTTGGCGATTACCGTTTTTATCGGTGTACCCCTTTGAGTCCCACCAATTTCCTATTGCCCGGTATTTCATGCTTTCTATCAGTTTGGCTCTGAAGTATCTTTCGAGAATATCCCCGGAATAGGTTTCGTAGTCCGATGAGATTATCTTACGTAAAAGGGGATACTGGTTGATCTCTATCAACTGCTGGTTCTTTTCAATGTATCTGAACCAGAATCGCAGGAATATATCTCCAATCTCGTATTTCACGGTCTGGGTCTTGGAACCTGCCCACATTGGACGGTTTTTCCGGATGAGATTGTATGTTTCCTCTAATTTCAGTAATTGTCCTCCAATGCTTTTGGAGCCCAGGTAATCGCTTATTTCTGCCTGAGTATTATATCCTTCAGAGATTGCCTGCAGTATTGAAAAGTAGGTTGCGTATTTTTTGCCGAATTCTTGAGTCAACAATTTTCTGCCTTCTTCTATGAAAGGAGAATCCTGTTTTGCAATGTAATTTATAATGCTCTCCTTGGATAGCGCTTCCGCATCTACAAGTAGCTCTATATATTTAGGAACCCCTCCTGTATAGGTATATAGCGCAAGCAAATCGTCATTTGAATATCTAGGATAATGGTCATGAATAATCTCTTTCATCACTTCAGGACTGAACGGCTCCAATCGGATAGTATGGTCGCATCGTCCATAGAGAGGCTCTTTTCTATTTTTGAAGAGTTCTTCCATAAGTGAATACACAGAGCCGCACACTATCATATTTATATGGCTTTTCAGACGATATTTATCCCAGAAGTTCTGAATGTCGCTATATACTGAGTCGTTGACGTCCATGAAATTTTGGAACTCATCTATTACCAATGTGAACTGTCTTGATGTGCCGGCTTCCATCAGCAATGCAAAGATGTCCTTAAAGGAAGCTATCCCTGAGGGTACGAATATGCCTAATTTTGTGCGGATCTCATCTGCATATTCTAAACATAAAATGGCCTCACTTTTTTTACCGACAAAGAAGTAAACATACGCTCCTTCTCCCATTGCTTTTTCAATGAGAGTCGTCTTTCCAATACGTCTTCGTCCAGTTACAACGGTAAGTATTGAATGTTTTTCAAATGCCTGTTTTCTAATGTCTTGCAGCTCTTGAATCTGCTCAGTCCTATCGTAGAATTTCATATCGCACAAATTTTTACGGTCGTAAAATTTACCACTGTTGCAAAGATACTCATTTAATTCTCATTTGCAATGCCAGATGATCGGTAAGCGTCTCCAGAGTCCCGCCGGGAGTAAAAATCTTCCACCTTATTCAAATAACGCATCCATCGTTACCTGGTTTGTGACGTTGCCCGAATATAAGTTGCTGTGTATTCCATAAGGAGAAATCATTACCAGGTGTATTGCTTTCTTTGTTCCGGATTCGGAACGGAAAGCCTCGATGCGATTTCGCAGTTTTTCATTTTCGGCTTTGGTTATTGAATATTCTGCTGAAGCGAACTTCATCTCACACACGTCCACGACTCTGTCCTCCCTGTCTATCAGCATATCTATTTGTGCGGCAGGTTTGGAGACATGACTTCGCCAAGCGTATGTTCTGGTCAATATTCCGGAGATGCCGAGGCTTTTCTTTATTTGCTCCAGATGTGAAAAGCAAATTCTTTCAAAAGAAAAACCGCACCAGGAGTTATGGGCAGGAGTATTAGCTATTTTAGACCAATAGTGCATTTCATAGAAATCATTGTTTTTCACAAAGTTGAGGTAGAATAGGCAGTAGTAGTCAACCAACTTATATATTTTATCTTTAGACTTTATACCATTCGATATTCCTTCAATAAAACCGCACTTGTCCAGATTATCAATCATCTGTGAAAGCCCTCCTCCAGAAGATGCCCCCAGCTTTTGTGCGATCTCATTTCTGGTAAGTCCTGCCTTGTTCTTATATAATTGCTCTATCGTCCGGATATAATCCTTCGAATTGTCAAATAATGCGTTGAACAGATTTTCAAATTCATTTGCCAGAATTGCGTCCTTTGAAAAAAACAGCCTGTCTATGTTCTGTGTCAGGCTTTCTTCCTTATGAAGTAAGGACAGGTAATAGGGAACTCCGCCAAATACCATATAGGCCTGCAACTGCTCATATCTGTCCCATATGATTCCCCTGCTTTCATAGAACTGTTCCGATTCCTTCAGATCAAATGGAGATAGGAAAATCTTGCCGGACAGTCTGTTATGCAGACCTCCTCTACTGTTTATTATTTTGTTTACAATCCAGGAAGTAGCAGATCCGCATACTATCAACATCAAGTTTCGGCAGTTTGAGCCCCAACTGTTCCAGAACCATTCGAATGCTGTCAGAAAGCCGGAATATGGGGTGTCCATCCACGGAAGCTCATCTATGAATACGACTTGACGTTTCTTCTTTTTTCCGGTTTCAAGATATTCTATCAGCTGACTGAAGGCTTCCATCCAATTTGACGGTGCTGGGAATACTTTGCCGGAATGATGGTTCAATGCGAGATTGAAGTTCGCAAGCTGGATATGGGTCAACTGTTTCCGTTCGTATTCTGCAGGCGATACGCCAGTGACTTTGAATGAGAAGTCGTTTTTGAAGAATTCGTTGACAAGAAACGTCTTGCCTATGCGACGACGGCCATATACGGCAATGAACACAGCATTGTCCTGATTGTAGTAGCGTTCAAGTTCAGCTACCTCTTTTTTCCTTCCGATGAGTGGCATAACTTGTTAAATGTTTCGCCAAAACTAAGAAAAATTATTCGATTTGGCAAAACATAAAGCAAATGTTTCGCCAAAACTGGATAAAATCATGAGATTTGGCGAAACATTTGGCTGCATTGTATGTTACCCGATGTAGCTGGTGATGAGCTTCATGCCGGATGATGGACTAGGATCCTTCTCGTTGCGCGGTCGCTCATTCTTGGATGAGTGTCCGCGCAGTTTTTATTTCCGGTCAGCTCGTCGAATGAAATGGTAGGCCGGTAGCTGTATGAACTGGCTCATGTTCCTTGTATCCGTAGATTACGAATGGATTCTTCAGCTGTTCCATGATTTGTGTTACATATATTATGTTACATGTTTTATGTAATGACTGCGAATATAAATGTCGAAAAATCAATATGTCTTGAGCTAGGGGATTTCTCAACCTCTGCAAAATTTCAACAGAGGCTGGTTTTTCAATAATTTTCAAACAGCTTCTTATTTTCGGGCAGAAACGTTACCTTTGTAAAAGCGGAACAAATACGGAGGACGGAATATGTTGTACCCGATAGGAATACAGAGTTTTGAGGAGATTCGTAATGGCGGTTATGTTTATGTAGATAAGACTGCTCTCATCTATAGGCTGACTTCCACCGGCAAATATTATTTTCTGAGTCGCCCGAGACGATTCGGAAAGAGTCTGCTCGTGTCTACTATGGAGGCGTATTTCAGCGGGAGAAGAGACCTTTTCGAAGGTCTCGCGATGGAGTCGTTGGAGAAGGACTGGGTGAGCTATCCTGTTTTGCATCTGGACTTGACTGGAGCTGCATATTTGTCTGTTGACGAACTTTATTCCAAACTCAACTCTTTTTTATCCAAGTATGAAGAGCGTTATGAGATCCGGACAGGTGAACATGTCGCAAGTGTCCGCTTTGAAAATATCATTGACACGGCATACCGAAAGACCGGACAGAAAGTCGTCATTCTCATTGACGAATATGAAAAACCGATAATCGACAACATTGACAATCCTGAACTTATGGAGCAGTTCAGGCGCGAGCTCCAAGGATTCTATAGCGTCATAAAGGGTAAGGACAATGCCATCAGATTCGCGTTCCTGACGGGAGTGACCAAGCTTGGTAAAATGAGCATCTTCAGCGGACTTAACAATCTTAATGACATATCGATGGATGCCAGATATGCTGACATCTGCGGAATATCGGAGCAGGAATTAAAGACATATTTTGCTGAAAGCGTGAGGGCGTTGGCGGAAATGAACGGGCTTTCGGAAGAAGAATGTTACAAGAAATTGGCATCAATGTATGATGGCTATCATTTTTGTGAAGACAGCATCGGCGTGTATAATCCGTTCAGTCTTTTGAATACTTTTGATGCGAATAAATTCAGAATGTATTGGTTCGAGACGGGCACACCGACATTCTTGGTAAGATACCTGAAGCAGGGGAATTATAACCTGGACAACATCTCGAAGAATGACGTTTCGGTGGAAACTCTTACGGGATCGAACTACGTAAGTCCGGCCCCTATTACACTCATGTATCAGGCTGGATATTTGACCATCAAGGATTTTAATCCTGATTTTTTCACATACAACCTTGACTACCCTAACGAGGAAGTCAAGCGTGGCTTCTTGCATTCCCTAAGCCAGTTGTTTGCCCCAGCACTGATAGGAGGGGATCTGTCAGTATATCAGTTCGTTAGAGATATACGTGATGGAAACACCAAGGCTTTCATGGACCGTCTCACTGCATTTTTCGCAGGAAATAGCTACATGATTCAGGGCGACCTGGAGTTGTACTTCCAGAACGTGATGTCGATAATGCTTAAAATGATGGGGCTTTACGTAAAGACTGAATACCAGACATCAAATGGCAGAATAGACATCGTGTTCGATACGGACAAATATGTCTACATCATTGAATTAAAGAGAGATGAATCCGCCGAAACTGCTCTGAAACAAATCGAGGAGAAAGGTTACGACAAACCGTTCCTCGCCAGCGGCAAGCAGATAATCAAGCTCGGCATCAATTTCTCTTCTGAGACCAAGACCATCGACGGCTGGAAGCAAGCATAGCCGGGATAATACGAGATAATACACTGCGCATCTTTGGTGACCTTCACTGAGGATGCGCAATTGTTGTTCAGGAGGATGCGGGTGAGGCCGGGGTTGCCGGAACAGTCAAGCGACTGAAGGTCGGGGCACGCGGAGAGATCAAGGTCACCTTCCAGTCTGCAGGAATATCATCCATCTGTTTCCGCACCTTATCTGCGGATTTGTCCGTCGGATTCGTATTCTGACAATAGTACGTACTAAAGTTTCGTGTATTTAGCCGATATAGCTGGTGATGAGCTTCATGCCGGATGACGGGGTGAAGGTGACACCTTTGGAGGTGGCAGGGATGAGGACGGTCTCGCCCTGGTGAAGGGTAAGCGTGTGGTCTTCGTCTTCATGGTCGGTGAGGGAACCGCGTCCTTCGATGCACATCACGACAAGGAACGAGTCAATGCCTGACAGGTCTTTGGTGAAAGTCTTGTCGAGGTCGTACTGGCTGGTAGTGAAGTACTTGCACTCTACCAGAACATTCTCGTCATCCTTTTTCTCCACGTAACTTGTCTTGTACTCCGGATAGACATTGTAGTCGATGGCATCCTTGGCGAGTTCGGTGTGAAGTTCACGTGGCTTGCCGTCGAGTCCGAGGCGTCCGTAGTCATAGATGCGGTAGGTGATGTCCGAGGTCTGCTGGATTTCAGCGATGAAGCAGCCGGTTCCGATGGCGTGGATGCGACCTGCAGGCAGGAAGAACACGTCTCCGGCCTTGACATTGAAGTTCGTGAGGACATCGGTGATGGTGTTGTTCTCCACCCTTTTCACATATTCCTCAGGGGTGATTTTCTCCGAGAGGCCTGAAAGCAGGTGCGCCCCTTCATCAGCGCCTACCACGTACCACATCTCGGTCTTTCCCTTGGAATTGTGGCGTTTGGCAGCCAGTTCATCATCAGGATGGACCTGAATGGAGAGGTCGCTTTTCGCGTCAATGAATTTGATCAGGAGCGGGAACTCGTTGCCCGTATTGGCATAGACTTTTTCGCCTACGAGCTTGCCTTTGAAATGCTCCACCAGTTCGGTGATGGTCCTGCCCTCGAACTCGCCGTTGGCAATGACGGATTCATGGCCCTTTACGCCGGAAAGTTCCCAGCTTTCGCCGATATTATGCTGATCTGTAACGACTTCTTTATATGGAGCGATTTTTTCGCCGCCCCATACCACAGTCTTCAGTATTGGTTTGAATTTTAATGGATACATTGTTTGGCTTTTATTGTAATCTATTATAGGTAATCTGACGCCACTATTTATCGAGCTGGCTCAGTGCGAACGTGTAGGCGCCCAGCGAGATGGCCTTGCTGGCACCGATCTTCGAACGCATGACGCCGATACGCTTCTGCGGATCGTAGGTCGCGGTCTTCTCAGTTCCGTACACCTTGATCTGGCGCGCGTCACCCTTTGCGAACGCTGCGAACTCCTCAGGGGCATCCAGATTGTAAACCTTTGGCTGAACCTTTCCGATAGTGTCTCCGGACATGGTCTTGACCGTAGAACGCATTGACCTGAGAATGCCAGGCATGATGTAGTCGGCATTGTTCATGAGACCGCCGCCGATACAGATGATACCGTCGAAAAGTGATGCGGCGATAGCCATACCGTCGCCGGCAGCCTCGCCGAGGTCATTGAACGCCTTGACGGCAGCTTCCCTGTTGCCCTCACGCTCTCCGTGGCAGATTTCCGCGATCTCCTTAGGCGTAAGACCGTGCTCGAGATTGCCGCTCGCCTCGCCGTAAACTCTGGTCACGGCACGGATGGAAGCGCTGTCCTCAAGAATATAGCCCGGCATCTTGAAATTCGGCAGGCAGAACGTCTCCACGCACGAATTGTCTCCACGGTTCAGTTCCCCGTTCATCACGAAACCGATACCGAGCCCCGTACCGAATGTGTAGCCGATAAGGTTATGGAAACGCTTGTCGCTTCCTGCCTCGGCAAGCCTTGCATTGACCTCCGGAAGCGCTCCGCCGAGAGCCTCGCCATAAGCATAGAGGTCACCGTCATTGTTTATATATACCGGAATGCCGAATTTTTCCTCGAGGAACGGTCCGAGAGCCACTCCGTCACGGAAAGACGGGAAATTCGGAAGATAGCCCCCGATAATGCCGTGCGGATAGTCAGCAGGCCCCGGAAACGCGAAACTGATCGCCACCGGCTTCTCCTTAAGCTGCTCGATTACAGTGCTGAACCCGAGCACGAGAGTCTGCAGACAGAGGTCCAGGTTCTTCGCATTGGAAGGAAGATTGATCGGGTCAATGATATATTCGCCTCCGCGCATTGCGCTGAATACCATATTGGTGCCGCCTGCGTCGAGCGTGAGGACTATACGTGAATCTGTTTTGTAGTTTGCCATAATCTGATATTGTTTTAGTACCATACTTTCTTTTCAGGACCCATCTTGAACATCAGGTTTCCACCTCTGTAGATGTCCTTGTATTCGATATACGGGAGATTGTATTCATCTCCGTTGAGCGTGATGCTCTGGATATACTTGTTGTCTTCACTCAGATTTTCCGCAGTGACATTGAACACGCCACCGGGCACTTTTACCGCAGCGCTCCTGAACGCCGGCTTGCCGAACCAGAAACGAGGTGTGGCCGGTTCGCTCTGGTAGAATCCGAGGCTTGACAATATGTACCATGCGGACATCTGCCCTACATCCTCATTGCCCGCAAGACCGTTAGGATCATTGAAATAGAAGTCCTTGTAGATCTTGTCAGCGATATCCGCGGTCTTCCACGGCTGCCTTGCCATCGTGTAGAAATAGATGATATGATGACTCGGTTCATTGCCGTGGGCATACTGGCCGATAAGGCCGGAGATGTCGCTGGAAGTGTTCTCTCCGACAATTTCGCTCTTGGCTGAGAACAGGCTGTCGAGTCTTTCCGTCAGTTTCTCCTCTGAACCGTAAAGCGAAACCAGTCCGTTGAAATCCTGAGGAGCAAGCCACGTGTACTGCCATGCATTGCCTTCGCAGTAAACATCCGCCCTATGCTCCGACTGGTAAGGATTGAACGGTTCGATGAACTTGCCATTGGAGTTCTTGCCGCGGATGAAAAGCGTCTTGGCATCGAAATAGTTCCTGTATGAATGACTTCTGTTGTGGAAATAGGTGTAGTCGTCATCCTTGTCGAGGAATTTGGCGGCCTGTGCCATGGCCCCGTCAGCGATAGCATATTCCATATCGTAGGCCACAGACTCGCCGAAACCCTTGTCGGCAGGGATGAAACCGTACTGCATACGGATATCCTGGCCTCTGTCAGGTCTCATTTCCGAATCTTTCAATGCCTTGTAAGCCAGCTCTTTGTCGAAGCCGTCGAAGCCCTTCACCAGGATGTCTGCCAATGCGACTACTCCCGGGTTGCCTACCATACAGTCAGTCTCATTGCCCCAGAGATGCCATACCGGAAGCTTGCCCTGCTGCAGGTAGATATTGATCATGGTATTGGCAATGTCATTGACCTTCTCAGGATGGATAATCGTCATCAGCGGCATCGCAGCCCTGTAGGTGTCCCAAAGCGAGAAAGTGGTATAGTTCACGAAGTCGTTTCCGGTGTGGATCTGGTCGTCAGCACCTCTGTAGTCGCGATTTACATCATTGAAGACAGACGGCTGTATCATCGTGTGGTACAGCGAAGTGTAGAATACCGTGCGTGCGTCCTCGTCATCCGTGTCGATTTCGATTTTGGACAGTTCGGCGTTCCATGCTTTAGTTGCACTCTTAACCGTGCCGTTGAAATCCCAGCCGGCCAGTTCCTCTTCCATATTGGCCTGCGCGCCGTCCATACTTGTCGGAGATATGGCCACTTTTACCATAATCTGCTCACCTTCAGTGGTCTGGAAATCCATTCTGCTGTAAGGGCCTTGTGACGTGAATTTCTCGAACGGCTTGCTGAACTGAGCGTAGAAGAACACCTTCTGGTTCTTGGCCCAGCCTGTGGAGAATCTGTAGCCCCGGATAGTGATGCTGTCCACCTTTTCTGTCAATGTTCCGGTGGCCTTGTCCCAGCACCCGCCGTTCTCCAGGTCGAAAATGATTGCTGCTGAATCACTTGCAGGGAAAGTGTAACGGTGCATACCCACACGTGAAGTAGCTGTCATCTCGGCTTCGATTCCGAAACGGGTAAGCATCACGCTGTAGTAACCGGGCACGGTGATTTCCGAAGACCTGTCCGCGTAGGACCAGAGACCGGTCTTGATGGCAGCCTCGATTTCTTCAGGGGTAGCATTCTCGGCAGGCTCCTCGCCACGCGCATAAGTAACGTCCCCGATAACAGGCATGACCGTAACGTCGAAGAGATCGCCGATACCGGTGCCCTCCAGATGCGTATGGGAAAACCCGATCACCGTAGAATCGCTGTCGTGATAGCCTGAGCACCAGTCCCATGTCTGAGGAATGCTGGTAGGCCCGAGCTGAACCATTCCGAAAGGAACATTGGCCCCCACGAACACATGTCCATGTCCTCCGGTGCCGATTTTCGGATTCACGTACTGCACGTAATCCGTGTTGTCTGTCGTTTTTGCGCAGCCGGCCGCCACCATTGCCGCCAGCATCATCGCAGGAAATATATGTTTCATTATTGTCAATGTTTTGTGTGTCAATGTTTTGTGCTACTTGGCAGCCCAGCAGCGGAACACAAGTTCCCCGCCACGTGTAAGCTGCCCGTGGCCCACCCTGTAAGTCTTCAGCGTCTTGCCGCCGAGAGTCATGGACGATATCCTGTCATATTGACCTGTCCCCGACGAGGTCTCGCAAGCATTGGCATTGCTTCCTGACTTGGTGATAGTCAGCTCATTATGTCCGTCGTACCACTTCGGGTCCAGCGTTATGGTCACCTTCCTGAAAGCCGGAGCGGTAAGCGTGTAGGACGGCTCTCCTGGGCAATCCGGATAGAAGCCCATCATCGAGAACACAGCCCATGCGGACATCGTGCCCGTATCATCATTGCCCGGAATACCGTCAGGCCTGGTCGTGAAATACTGTTCCAAAAGCTGCGGTATCATCTTCTGGGTACGCCATTCCTCACCCCTGAAGCGGCTGAAAAGATAGGCATATGCGATATCCGGCTCATTGGCAGGATCATACAGCCCCTCGTCGAACACGCTCTGCAGCTTCTCCAGGAACACCTTCCGTCCGCCCATCAGAGCCGCATAACCTTCCACATCGTGAGGCACGAAGAACGTGTAGTTCCATGCGCTGCCTTCGTGGAAACCGCGAACCTCCTCGAAATTCTCACCCTGTCTCGGATTGAATGGAGAGAGGAATGTCCCGTCAGCATTGAGCGGCCTCAGCGTACCTGACTCCCTGCTGTAATAATGCTTGTAGTTCAATGCCCTGTCCCTGAACAACTTGGCATCTTCAGCGTGGCCTAAATGTGCAGCAAGAAGGGACAATGCATTGTCCGCCACATAGTATTCCAGTGCATGTGAGACGGAGTTGTCTCCCGAGAAATCAGCGGCAAAATACCCGAGCGGAATGTAGCCGTCCTTCATGTAAGGGTCATTGTCAGGTCTCATCCTGTTCTTCGCCCCCTCAGTCGTAGCCGATTTGACAAAAGCCTCGTAGGCAGTATCTATGTCAATGTCCTTCAGCCCTTTAAGGTAGGTGTCCGTGATTACAGGAATTGCCGGGTCGCCCTCCATAGTGAAAGTCTCACGGCCGTAAAGCTCCCATTTCGGCATCCAGCCCCACTCACGATAAATAGATATCATTGACCTGACCATATCCAGCTGGCGCTCAGGGTAGGCGAGAGTCAGAAGCTGGTGGACATTCCTGTAGGTATCCCAGAGCGAGAAGACCGTGTACCTGTTGTGGCCCTCGGCCACTTTTCCGATACCGTTTCCCGATTTCGAGTAGTCCGCGCCGCAGTCACTTGTCAATGTCTTTCCGTCCCCACAGTATTCCATCAGAGGATATTCCCCGTTCACGTCATTCAGAACGTTCGGGTGGATAAGTGTGTGATATAGAGCGGTATAGAATACTTCAGTCTGGTCTTCTCTTCCGCCTTCCACCTTTATGCGGGAAAGGTCGCTGTTCCATTTTTCATAAGCATTGGCCTTTACCTTGTCGAAGTCGAAACCGTTCTGCTCGGCATCGAGGTTCATCCTGGCATTCTCGCAGCTGACGAACGAAACGCCCATCTGGACGCAGATCTGCTCGCCCTCTGCGACATTGTCATAACTGAACCAGAAGCCCACGTCGTCTCCGGCGATTTCCCTCGCATAACGAGTGTAGAGCTTGTATTTTCCCTGGTCAGGGTCCCATGCTGCCTCTGCTGTCATCGGGCGCTGCTTCTTCCAGTAACCGCAGGATGAAGGCGCCTTGCTGACACGCATCACGAAATATATCGGGAACACCGCCTGCGAATTGTAGCAGAAAGTGCCTAAAAGCTTCGAGCCCTCGATTTCCGTGTCGCTGATTTTGCGGACGGTGGCGCCGGATTCATTGGTCAGACCCTCTCCGAGATTAAGCAGGATGTTGGCCCGGCCAGCCCTGAAGGTGTATCTCTCGATGCTCGTGCGCATCGTCGATGTGACTTCCGTCAGGATTCCGTATCGGGTCAATGTGTTTGAATACCAGCCCGGTACGGCTTGCTCTCCGCTATATTCAGAGCCGTATTTGTGATAATCGACTTCCAGTTCTCCCGAGGTCGGCATCGTGAGCAGGGAGCCCAGTTCCGGGCAGCCCACTCCGCTCAGATTCACGTGTGAGTATCCTGTGAAGAACTTGTTTTCGTAGCAATATGGGGTGGACCACCAGCGGCTGTCCTTGTCCCAAACATTCTCGTCCGAGCCCATTACGTTGAACGGGGAGACGCTCATCATTCCGTTCGGGCAGACTGCTCCCGGATTCGTGGTGCCGAAATTCGTGGTCCCGACAAACGGGTTCACGTAGTCTGCCGGCTGTTTCCTTTCATTGGTCTGAAGCGGTTCAGCCGCATTGACGGAAAAAACTCCCCATCCTGACAATATCGTCAGGGCGAGGAGTATCTTTGGTAAATATCCTGCAGCCATAGGTTTACAAGATATTGGTCCGTTTCGTAAACTCTATTATTTCAGGAATATATCCGAATGCAAGTCCTGTGACCGTGTCCGCACAGCCGTAATATATGGCGACGCGGCCGGTTTCCGGATCGTGCAGGGATGCACAAGGGAATGTCACATCAGGCACATCTCCTGTCAGCTCGTAGATTTCGCGTGGGGAAATGAGGTACTGACCGCTTCTTGCAATCGGTTTCCACGGCTGTTCGAGGTCGAGCAGGGCAGAACCGAAAGCATATACATAGCCGTTGCACGAATGCAGGACTCCATGATAGAACAGGAGCCAGCCTTCTGATGTCTCGATCGGCACAGGGCCCGCGCCTATCTTCATGCACTGCCATGCACTTACTTCAAACGGTGCAGGAGCCATTACGTGGCGGTGGTGTCCCCAGTATTCCATATCAGGTGATTCGGAGTAGAAAATATCACCGAATGCTGTATGGCCGGTGTCACTCGGGCGGGAAAGCAGGGCGTATTTGCCGTTTATCTTTCTCGGGAAAAGGACGCCGTTGCGGTTGTATGGCAGGAAGGCGTTTTCCATCTGGTGGAAGGTCTTGAAATCAGTGGTCCAGGCCATGCCGATGGTCGGTCCGTGATAACCGTTGCACCATGTGACGTAATATTTGTCTTCGATTTTGGCGACGCGCGGGTCGTAGCCGTACACACACTCTCCGATTTCAGTGTCTGCGCCTTCAAACTTGATGGTCTCAGGATTGATTTCCCAGTTGAAACCGTCTTTTGAAAATGCCGCGTGAAGCGTCATCCTGCGGTTCTTGTCATCGCAGCGGAAGACTCCGGCAAATCCGTCCTCGAACGGAATTACGGCAGAGTTGAATATACTGTTGGAGTCTGGCAGAAGGTCGCGAGGTATTACAGGGTTTTCAGAATAACGCCAAAGCGGATCTTTGCATCCTGCGGGGCGATCTTGCCAAGGTAAATTGGGGAGATTGTTCCCTTCGATCTTTAGTGAACTCATATTCAATGTTTTGTATCAGTTATTCGCTTTTACGGATATCCAGGTGAAGTTCGTCGAGCTGGATCTGGTCGATGGTGGACGGAGAATCGATCATCACGTCGCGGCCCTGATTGTTCTTAGGGAAGGCAATGTAGTCCCTGATGGAATCGCTTCCGCCGAACAATGCGCATACTCTGTCGAAGCCGAATGCAAGACCTCCGTGAGGTGGAGCGCCGAACTTGAAGGCATTGATGATGAAGCCGAACTTGTATGCGGCCTCTTCCTTGCTGATGCCGAGAACTTCGAACATCCTCTCCTGCAGTGACGCATCGTGGATACGGATAGAACCGCCGCCCAGCTCGGTTCCGTTCAGAACGAAGTCATAGGCATTGGCACAAACTTTCTCGAGGTCCTCTTTCTTGTCGCTGTAGAACAACTGGAGGTGCTCAGGCTTAGGAGCCGTGAACGGATGGTGCATAGCATAGAAACGCTGTGTCTCGTCATCCCACTCGAGGAGAGGGAAGTCCACAATCCAGAGCGGTGCGAACACCTTAGGGTCCCTGAGTCCGAGGCGGTTGGCCATTTCCATACGGAGAACTCCCAGCATTGTCTGGGCCTTGCGTTTTGCGCCGCAGAGTATCAGAACGAGGTCGCCGGCTTCAGCGCCTGCTGCGATTGCCATTTCCTTGACCTGCTCAGGTGTGTAGAACTTGTCGATTGAAGACTTGACTGAACCGTCAGCATTGAACTTGATGTAAACCAGGCCCTTGGCTCCGACCTGCGGGCGTTTTACCCACTCTGTAAGTTCGTCCAGCTGCTTTCTGGTGTATTCAGCGGCGCCTTTTACGGCGATGCCGCCGATGTAGTCCACTGAATCGAATACTGAGAAGCCATGACCTTTGGCCAATGAAGTGAGCTCGTGGATTGTCATGTCGAAACGCACGTCCGGCTTGTCAGAACCGTATTTGTCCATCGCATCGTACCAGCTCATACGTGGAAGCGGATTCGGAATGTCCACATTCAGAACGTTCTTGAACAGTCTGCGCATCATATCCTCGAAGGTGTTCAGCACATCTTCCTGCTCCACGAATGACATTTCGCAGTCAATCTGTGTGAACTCAGGCTGGCGGTCAGCGCGCAGGTCTTCGTCACGGAAACATCTCACGATCTGGAAATACCTGTCGTAACCGGCCACCATCAGCAGTTGCTTGAAGGTCTGCGGAGACTGCGGAAGAGCATAGAACTCACCGGCATTCATTCTGGACGGTACCACGAAGTCACGTGCTCCTTCTGGTGTGGATTTGATGAGGTAAGGGGTCTCAATCTCCATGAAGCCCTTGCTGTCGAGGAAGTTGCGTACTTCGTGAGCGATCTTGTGACGAAGCATAAGCGCATTCTTGAGCGGGTTCCTTCTGAGGTCGAGGTATCTGTATTTGGCTCTGATGTCATCACCGCCGTCGCTTTCGTCTTCGATGGTGAAAGGAGGCGTTACTGACTTGTTCAGGATATTGATCGAACTGAGTTTGATCTCGATTTCGCCGGTATCCATCTTGGCGTTCTTGCTCTGACGCTCGATTACTTCGCCTTCTGCCTGGATGACGAATTCGCGTCCGAGAGAGTTGGCCACCTCAACCAGTTCTGCCGGAGCATCGGCGCTTACCACCAGCTGAGTTATACCATATCTGTCGCGAAGGTCAATGAATGTCATTCCTCCGAGTTTTCTGGATCTCTGGACCCATCCGGAAAGAACTACTTTCTTGCCTGCATCTGCGAGTCTGAGCTCACCGCAAGTGTTTGTTCTGAAATAAGTATTGAACATAATATGCTTTAAATTATTATTTTCTGTTCCAAACACGCAAATTTAGCAAATTATAATCAAAATTATTCGCCGGCATCTTGTAACTTTGTCATTGTACTTGAAAAGTGCGTCGGGATTGCTGTTTTCTGGTAGTGTTCCGGCCCTTGGATTTGAGTAACGAGAAAAAACAAGTCATATGGAAGTAAGAGCAAAAAAAGCATTGGGACAGCATTTCCTGACGGATCAGAGCATTGCCAAAGCCATTGTTGCCGCCCTTGAGCCGGCAGAAGGAGGCAGTACGGATGTGCTGGAAATCGGCCCGGGAATGGGTGTGCTGTCGCAGTATCTGCTTCAGCGTGAAGACATTGACCTGAAAATGATAGAGATAGATACCGAATCCGTGGAATACCTGCAGAAGCATTTCCCGGACGCAGCAGACAAGGTCATCTATGGCGATTTCCTGAAGCTGGATATCGACCATCTGTTTTCCGGCAGTTTCAATGTCATCGGCAATTTCCCGTACAATATCTCGTCGCAGATATTTTTCCGCATTCTCGATTACAAGGACCGCATTCCGCAGACTGTCTGCATGATTCAGAAGGAGGTGGCAGAGCGTATCGCCGAGAAGCCGGGAAGCAAGACCTACGGCATCCTGTCGGTGCTTCTCCAGGCATGGTATGATATTGAATATCTGTTCACTGTGGGGTCCGGTGCCTTTGCTCCGCCTCCGAAAGTTCAGTCCGCCGTCATCCGGCTGAAGCGCAACGGCAGGACATCATTGGGATGCGACGAGGCCGCGTTCAAGAACATTGTCAAGACCTCGTTCGGCCAGAGGCGAAAGACAATGCGGAATTCACTTAAGCCGCTCATCCTGGCGAAAGCCTCCCGCGAGGGATGGGACGCCGTGAAGACTTCGGAGTTTGCGGCTTCGCCTGTTTTCGAGCTTCGCCCGGAGCGCATGAGTGTCAATGATTTTATCGAATTGACCAAACTGCTGGTGCAGTAACCTGCTTCTCAGGCCTTCCGAGAATAATTTCGCGGGAGGCACAATTTCAGTTAAAAATTAGTAACTTTGACTATATGGACATTCACAATTCACATAAGGCTCATCCCTGGCATGGAATAGACTTGGGGGACAATGTTCCCGAGGAGGTCAGGGCATTTATTGAAATAGTTCCGACAGATACTGTAAAGTACGAGGTGGACAAGGAATCCGGTTATCTTTCACTTGACAGACCGCAGAAGTTCTCCAACATTGTCCCGTCTCTATACGGTTTCCTGCCTAAGACATATTGTTCTGCAAAGATGGCAGAGCTTAGTAATCAGGCACTTGCGCGATATGACATAGAGGGTGACGGTGATCCGCTCGATATCTGTGTCCTTACCGAAAAGGATGTTACGCACGGAGATATCATCGTCAGGGCCAGGCCTATCGGCGGGCTTCGTCTTCTCGACCACGACCAGGCTGACGACAAGATCATCGCTGTCCTGAAAAATGATGCCGTCTATGGCCATCTGACTGATATTGATGAACTTCCGAAGGACATCATCCGCCGTCTGATCCATTACTTCACGACCTACAAGGACATCCCAGGCGAGAACACCCAGCGAATGAAGTTCATCAGCATCTACGGTGCCGATGTCGCCCATGATGTCATATTGAGGTCGATGGAGGATTATAATGATCTGATCGCCGGGGCCGGAAAAAAGGATCTGATTGCTGACAAATAGCCCGTTCCTCCCGTTTCCTGACGCGCCGTTAAGGTGTATATCCGTTCCCCCATCAGTCGAGTGCGCCCGGCACACTCCTTCGTCGGAAGCGAATCTATCCTCGAAAATCCGTCGCAAAGTTGTTCGCGCCGTTTGGGTGTATATCCGTTCCCTCATCAGCCGAGTGCGCCCGGCACACTCCTTCGTCGGAAGCGGATCTATTCTCGAAAATCCGTCGCAAAGTTGTGCGTGCCGTTTGGGTGGTTTCCGCCCCAGTGCACGATACAGGCCTTTTGCTGCACCATGCGTCTTCCCCAGCCTCTGCGGGCTTGGGTTGTCCTTTCAGTGATGGATGTGATACCTCCCCAACTGAGACGCTGAGGAATCTTCATCTGACTGGTTCGCTGTATCTCTTACAGCTCGCGGACGGCAGACTCGATATATGAAGAGAGGGCGGCACGAAGGTCCTCGTCAGCGACATTGGCCAGAACCGGGGCGATGAACGAAATCATCTGCAGCACTTTGGCCTCGTCTTCCGGGATTCCACGCGAACGCATATAGAACTGCTCATCTTCATTGAGCTGGCCGACAGTCGCCCCGTGTGAGCACTTCACGTCATCCGCATAGATTTCGAGCTGCGGTTTTGCTTCCGCTTCAGCGCCATCTGACAATATCAGGTTGTGGTTCGTCTGGTACGCCTCTGTCTTCTGTGCGTCAGGCGCCACGACTATCTTTCCGTAGAACCTGGCCTTGGACTTTCCCGAAGCGATTCCATTGAACAGCTGCATTGACACGCACGACGGCACGCGATGACGGACTTCCGTGCGAATCTGCATCTTGTCCGCTCCAGAGCAGAGGTACAGGCCGGAAATCTTCACGTCCGCGCCCTCGCCCACGAGATCTACAGATATGGGCAGGTCAATGTCTTTGCCCGGCATCGCAATCACGGTGACATTGACATCGGCCTCGGCTTCGGCCACAATGCTGTCGAAAGGCAGCCCGTCCGGGCAGAATTCCAGTTTCGGGTCAATGTTGTCCGTATCGCCGTCTAGCTGGAACTGCTCTTTGGCGCCTATTACATATACTTTATCGAATGTTGAGGCTGAGGGGACTCTGATGGTGGCGGCTCCACAAGGCACGGCCACATCCACATAATGTCCGGAATCAGTCTTCGGTGACGGGTCCAGGCGCATTGAAACGTCCTGGGATTTGATATCGCTCTGCATAACCCCTCCTTAGAAAATGTCGTATCCCTTCTCTTCTATTTCGTCAACGAGTTCTCTTCCGGCTGTCTTCACGATTTTGCCGTCTTTGAGAATGTGGACAATGTCCGGGACAATGTAGTCGAGCAGTCGTTTGTAATGGGTTATGACGATGGCTGATTTCTCCGGAGTGTGAAGCGCCCTCACTCCTTCTGCCACTATTCTCAATGCATCCACGTCCAGTCCGCTGTCTGTTTCGTCGAGTATGGCCAATGTAGGATCAAGCATTGCCATCTGGAATATCTCGTTACGTTTCTTCTCACCGCCGGAAAATCCGACATTGACCTCTCTCTTGGCAAACTCCGGACGCATCTGGACGAATGCCATCTTTTCTCTCATAAGTTTAAGGAAGTCACCGCCTTTGATCGGGTCCTCACCGTTTGCCTTGCGCTTGGCATTGATGGCGGTTTTCATGAAGTTGGTGATGGTCACGCCCGGTATTTCGACCGGATACTGGAACGACATGAAGATGCCGGCCCATGACCTTTCCTCTGGTGACATTGCCAGCAGGTCCTGCCCGCAGAACTCGATGCTTCCGCTTGTCACGGTATATAAAGGTTTGCCCGTGAGGACTGAGGACAATGTGCTTTTTCCTGCTCCGTTAGGCCCCATCACTGCATGGATTTCCCCTTTTTTTATAGTCAGGTCAATGCCCTTCAATATCTCTTTATCGCCCACTGACGCGTGCAGATCCCTGATTTCCAATAATATGTCGTTATTCATCTCTTCAATTTTTCTTGCAAATATAGTGAAAGCCGAGGGAAGAAGAAAATTCTTTTTCTTCTTCCGAGGCGCATCCTATATTAGCCGCCGCCAGGCGGGAAATATAGTGAAAGCCGAGGGAAAAGGAAAGCCCTGCATTACTTTTCCGAGGCGCATATCCTGTTGTTTTATTGGGACTCTGTCCCAAACCCTGACGACGTGCGTGGCCTTTGCCTCCTCCACGTATTTGCTGTCGCCACGGGGGCAAAATCGCCTCTTTTGCCTACGTCGTTTGATTCACGGGTGCAAATCCGGCCTTTTCGCCCCCGTCATCCCTTTTATTTCATTGTCACGTGTGCAAATCGTGCGTTTTGGCCCCCGTCGTTGAAAGTTAATCCTTCGGACGGAATTCCTCGCTTGTATTGTCCTGAAAATAGTTTGCCGAAGATACAATAGCGCGACCTGTAAAGCGCTGTATAACAGATGTTTAGGTGTTTTCAGAGTTGTGATTTTCTTAACTCTGAATTTGGTTAAAATCCTGATAATCTGCGACTTACTGGTTGCGCGTGTTGTGTCGTCCTGTGTCGGCTGTGTGCCTTCCGCATTTAAGTGTTACTGCTGTACAATCTATCAGTTGCCAATGGGCAAATATCTGATGGTCTAGCTTTATTGTCCACAATAGATTGAGACCTAAGATCCGCTGTTCTCAAATCTGGCATCTGAGGAGATCTACGCTTCGCTGTAATTTTCGAACAACCTGCGTGTAGGGCTTTGGCTCATATTGCTGTTTATCAATAGATTGCATTAATTGCTAAATGCCAGGTTATATGAAAAATAGAGTAACCTGACTTTCGGTCTTTCGGCTAATTCGTTATGAATCAATGCTTTCGTTCATCTGCTCAACTGCAGGTTGTTCGGTTTTTCTCTCTAATCATTCCTCACGGAAGCAATCATGTCCGGCAACAAGAAGCCGCCGTGAGGACCAGGCCCTCCTGCTTCGCAGGCGCCTCCCTCTAGTGCCGAGGGCGGCAAGTCCCCACGGTGGCAACCTTGTTGCTGAGCCATTGACACGGTATTTATATTGTTCTACACTGTTGCCTGCTGTCGGGAGCTTACGGAGGTGAGCAGGAGCGACTACTGAAATCTGTCCGGCAGAAGGCGGGTTTCCACGGATAAGTTGTTCAAAATGAGGCACTTGTCCGTAAAAAGGCGGGGTTTTACGGATGAATTGTCATTTGCGGATTTACGGACGGATTGTGGCTTTGGTTGAACCGGTTGTGACTATCGGTCTTCTCCTGATTTTAGTTGATGACTCAGGTTGATCCACGAGGCGCATCCCCGTGATTCAGAGAGTCTCCCCATGATTCAGGTGACTTGGTTATAAGACAACAAGCCTCCCTCTCCACCCCCCCCAGACTGTCCGAAAAGTCCTCGCGAGACTGAAACACTCCGTCCCTATACAAGGCTAGAAGCGGATTCTCGATTCTCACTGAGGAATATTTGACTTTTCTGACAGTCTCCTGCAAGGTCTCAGACTTACAGTTTGCGGTTCGCGTAGTTTGCGATGCAGTCAGGAATCTTGATTTCGTAATTGGAATCGTCAAGCAGCGGCGATGTCAACAGAAGGTCAGCCGTTGTGCGGTTCGTGGCGAAGGCAATGTTGTACAGCGATGCGAGACGGCTCAATGCGGATACGTCGTTCTGGTGTCCCTGGACAATGAGGTTGTCGCAGAAGAAAATAAGCATGTCGATGCGGCGCTCGGCAATCATTGCACCGATCTGCTGGTCTCCGCCAAGAGGTCCTGACAATAATCTGGTCACTTTCCCTCTGAACGGGAACGTCTCCTCGCCATCTACCTCTATGGAAATCTCGTCGATGAGACGTCCTGTGGTTCCGGTTGCGTACAAATTATGCTTCGAAAGCATTGACGCATTGAACTTTACCCATGATATGAGTTCTTCCTTTCTTCCGTCGTGCGCAACCAGCGCGATGTTTAATTTCTTCATAATGTTTTCCTCCGAATTACGTAACATGGTAATAATAAGTTGCCTCAGATTAATAGAAGATTTTCGAGGATAGATCTGTTTTCGAAGAAGTAGTGTGCCGGTGGCACATGACTGATGAGAAAAAGATATAGACCGAAAAGACTCCTTAAGATGATGCAGGTTATTTTTTGAGGGTTACATAGGTGCTGACCGCTTCAAATTCCGTGCAATTCCGTGCAATTCCCTGCGCGACGAGTTCTAAATTCCCAGTCTGAAGGATAACAATGCGGAAGGAACTGTCGGGAAAGCGAACTTGGTAATTGTAGAAAGTGATGAACTGGACTGATGAGTGTTGTTGTAAGACGGGGTGAGATGAGGATAGAACGTGCAAGGAGATTGATGAACGAGAGGAGCGGATTCTGTCTGGTGGCGTGGTT